>Ga0228535_1000089_pt1 | contig 275362 bp, 233 predicted proteins | sample SJ1metagenome_FD_168457 | JGI IMG/M metagenome (GOLD analysis project Ga0228535, IMG submission 168457) | Enriched culture of PCE-dechlorinating microbial communities from Ithaca, New York, USA - SJ1 | ecosystem: Engineered > Modeled > Simulated communities (microbial... > Unclassified...
TTGCGGCTGGACCTCTACCCTGGTTTGCGGCTGGACCTCTACCCTGGTTTGCGGCTGGACCTCTACCCTGGTTTGCGGCTGGACCTCTACCCTGGTTTGCGGCTGGACCTCTACCCTGGTTTGCGGCTGGACCTCTACCCTGGCTTGCGGCTGGACCTCCATCTCAGCAATCACGCCAACCGGCATCGTATCTGCCGCCAAAACGTCAGCACTATTTACAGCAGCTGAGATGTGCGCATCTGGTGTTGCAAACAAGGAGGCCATCATCTGAAGAATGGCGGGGTCAAGAGTCATACCATTCTGTTCCTGCCGCTTTAGATCAAAGTCTACCTCAACACTTCCGGCATCCTTTTCCGGCAACAGAACATCCTGTTTTTGAGTCTCTTGCACAACTGACGTGAGGAGTTGATCAAACCCTGAATTTCTGGCTACCAGATCTATCTGGTTTGCCCCTTCCAACTGCATACCGGCTGCCTGTACAGCCGCCGGCGTCATCATAATCTGTCCTGCATCCATTGTCTCACCTCCTTCCTGTTAGAGTTTACGGGCATGCTGCCCTAGCACTCTTATCGGCAGAAGGTAAGGACTCGTTGACTACTTTTCGCCGCGCTTTCGCAGGTTCTCGTTTACCCAGCGAATGGTTCGTGGCTGATTAAGGTTGGGCACCAGCTTTGCAACAGTCTTGGTATCAAGCCGGTCCAGCAGCAGCTTGACCTCGTCCTCTTCCATCTTGTCCAGCAAATCAGCGGACTGAGCCGCCTTCATGGTCTTGAACAGCTTGACCATTTTGGTAACCCGTTCACTTTGGGCCTGCTTGCGACGTTCTTCTTCAGCCTTCAACATTTCCTCATAACTCTTTTTTGTCTCTTCCATCGCCTTCAACTGGGCATCAATCCTGGCTCCCATCTTTTTCAGCTCTTCTTCTTTGGCAGCCAGTGCAGCTTCCTTTTCAGCCAGCTGTTGCCGTCGCGCCTCCTGAATCGCCCGTTCTTCACGGGCAGCACGGGTAGGCGGAACCGGGTCTCCCTGCGTCCCGGTCTGAGGGGTGCGGATCGGCTCTGTTGTGCCTTGCGATGCAGTGAGGGCAACAGTTGCAACGGTCCCCAGGCTGCATGCCATAGCTATAATTGATATCCAACGTTTGTTCACGGCACTACTCCTGCCCTTTCTTCTGCGTGGCAATTTCATCCAGCAACAGGCCTTCTTTGTAGGCCTGCTCCTTACGAAACTCTTCTTTCCGTTTTTCTTTCAGGCGCTCCATTACTTTTTTTTCTTTGGTAGCCTGCACCAGATCCTCACGGCGGTCCTCAAGCACCCGGTCAAGAGTCTCAATCCGCCGTTGCTGTTCTTTCATTTCCTCCCGTTTACGCGCGAAAAAATCAGCATAAAGCTGCATTTCATAGATTGAATTGATCTCCTGCTGACGTTGACTGAACTCTTCCGCCAGCTGGGCAGCTTCCGCTTTTTCCTGTTCCAGCTTATCTGCGGCAGCATCCAGATCCTGCTTGGCCAGGGCGAACTCCTGCTTGCGCAATTTCTCCAGCTCAGCTCTGTAGTTGAGAACCTGTTGTAGCTCAAACTGCTTTTTTGCCGCCATCCCCGGCTCCCCTGCTAACTCTCAAAAATCCGTTGAAGTCCATCAACGGAGTCAGCCAGGGTTGCCGGATCGGCAACCGCCTGCTTCTGATAGGCAGTCATGGCATCGATCTTACGGATAGCCTGGTCAATCCCGGGGTTGCTGCCTGCTTTATAGGCTCCAATATTGATAAGGTCTTCAGACTGGCGGTAGGTTGCCAGAGTCTCTTTAAACTGCCCAGCCAGCTTCCGGTGCCGTTCATCAGCGACATCTGCCATGACCCTGCTCGCACTGGCCATGATGTCAATCGGCGGATAGATGTTACGGGCCGCCAGATCCCTTGAAAGGACAATATGACCGTCAAGAATACTACGCATGGCATCCGAGATCGGCTCATTAAAGTCGTCCCCTTCAACCAGCACAGTATAGAGTCCGGTAATACTTCCTTCGGGAAAGTTGCCGGTTCTCTCAAGCAATTTCGGCAGGGCAGCAAAGACGGAGGGGGTGTATCCTTTGGTGGTGGGAGGTTCTCCAATTGCAAGACCCACCTCACGCATCGCCATTGCAAAGCGGGTGGCAGAGTCCATCATCATCAATACTTTTTTGCCTTGATCTTTGAAGTATTCCGCAATGGTGGTGGCCAGATAGGCCCCGCGCATCCTGACCAGCGGCGGTTGGTCAGAGGTCGCTACGACCACTACCGACTTGTGCAAGCCCTGTTCCTGCAGATCTTTTTCTACGAACTCCCGCAGTTCCCGCCCTCGTTCGCCAATCAGGGCGATCACATTGACATCGGCCTCAGTGTAGCGCGCAATCATACCCAGGAGGGTTGATTTCCCGACGCCGGAACCGGCCATGATGCCAACCCGCTGTCCCTGGCCACACGTTAAAAGGCCATTGATTGAACGGATGCCCAGATCCAGGGGGCGCCTGATCGGTGGACGCTTCATGGGATTAACCGGTGCCGCATAAATCGGATATTCCTCATCCAGATGCAGCGGCCCTTTGTCGTCTATCGGATTCCCCAGTCCGTCGATGACCCGTCCCAGCAACCCAGGCCCCACCCTGAGGGTTGCCTTGTCACGGCGCACCGCGATCAGGCTGTCCAGCCCCACCCCTCGCAGGTCCCCCAACGGCATTAAAAGGGTCTTGTTGTCGCGAAAACCCACCACCTCGGCGGGAATCGGAACTCCATCCTTGGGACGAATTTCACATATCGCTCCAACCGAGGTATCCGGACAGTAGCCCTCAATCACCAACCCGACAACCTGGGTTACCTTGCCATGCAAGCGGATCGGGTTAACCGATTCCACTGCCCGCAGGTACCTGCCCATATCTATTGTCCTGTTCGGCATTATGACGACTTACTCCGCGCCTTGCGCTGCTTCACCCGCTGTACGTTCTTCCAGCAGGCGCCGGTAGACTTCTTCCAGCTGTGCCTCAAAACTTGCGTCCACCGTCCCTCGTCCTGTTTCAACCAGGCAACAGCCGATCTCCACCGTTGGATCAGGTTTCAGTACAAAACGGATCGTTGACAGCTCATTTTTCAGAGCGTCACTTTTACTGCTGCTCAGAAGGGCGTGGTCATCCGGATGTACACGGATAACCAGCTCATCCTGTTCATTAAGGTCCATCAGAGCGGATCTGATCAGACGCAGCACGGTCTGACGATCCTGGGCAACTTCCCGTGCAATCACTTTACGGGCAACAGCAAGTGTCAGCGCCAGTAAATCATCTTCTGAATCACGCAACACTTTTTCACGCAATAGTTGCAGGTCTTCAGCTGCGGTGCGCAGTCCCTTGAACACATTCAACAGCCCGCGTTCCGCTAGATTTTTACCATCCTGCAGTCCACGTTGGTAACTCTCTTCCTGATAGCGTTGCAGATCATCATCGGTAATGTAGCTACCGGGCGGCGGGGGTGGTTCCAGAATCGGTTCTTCCGGCTGAGGCTTTGGTATCAGACTGCTTTTTTCACCCAGTTCTGACGGATCGAAAAGGGCCAAGGGGGTAAAATCTTCAGATTTTGTTGTAACGCGCGTTGTAGCCGGCACTCCGCCTTTCAGTATGTTCTGAAAGCTGAAACCGCCGATCTGCAGTTCTTCATCTCCGGCCTTGATAACCTTAGACGAGGACATCTTCGCTGCCCCGTCCACCAAGCACGATTTTGCCTTCTTCCTCCATCTTGCGTACAATTTTGATGATCTCTGACTGGGCCTTCTCAACGTCAGAAAGCCGTACCGGTCCCATAACCTCGAGGTCTTCCTTGATCATTTCTGCCGCACGGCTGGAGATGTTTTTGAATATCTTGTTTTTGACATCATCTGTTGAGGTTTTCATTGCAAGCGTCAACGTATCATTGGAGACCTCACGCATAATGGCCTGAATTGAACGGTCGTCCATGGCAAAGACGTCTTCAAAGGTAAACAGATGCTTGCGAATAACTTCAGCCAGAGGCGGACTGAGCACGTCCAGTTTTTCAAGAATCTGCTTTTCCTTGCTACGATCAAAGTGGTTGAACATATCAACAACTTTCTCAACACCACCCACCTTGTAGCGCTGAACTCCACCCATCGATTTGATCTCACGCTTCATAACCTCATCGATTTCCTGCAGAATCTCCGGCGACACCTGCTCAACATCGGCAATCCGCAGCACAACCTCAGCCTGTAGTTCCTGTGGCAGGGCAGCGATAATCTCACTGGTTTGTTTTGATTTCAGCTTAGCCAGGATCACGGCAATTGCCTGGGGGTGTTCCTGCGAGAGAAAGTTTGAAATGCTTTTGGGATCCATGGCAGAAAGAATATCCACCAGATCGCCATAGCTGGAGGCCTGGAGCTCTTCCATCAGCATCTGGGCCTTGGCCGGTCCCAGCGCCTTTTCCAGAACCTTACGGACAAACTCGTCACCCTGGGCAAAGATACCGGACTCTGGTGAGATAACCTCATTGAACTCTTCGACAACCTCACCAATGGTCTGACGGTTCACGTGGCCAAGGCCGGCCATACTCTTCGAGATCCGCTTGATCTCTTCATCCTCCATATGCTCATACACCTTGGCGGTGACATCTGCCCCAAGATAGAGCAGTAGAATTGCAGCTTTATCAGCACCAGTCATGGCGATCATTCCCTCTCATCATGAGCTTTCACCCAACCAGTTTTGTAGAATTTGCGCGACCTGATACGGATTCGTCTTGGCTTTTTCCATCAGCTCCTGCTGTTCTGCCATATGCATGGCCAGCTGTGCGCGCTCACTGGCTGACATCTTCTCCTGGGCATCCGGCACAATCGCCTCAAGAATGTCAGGACGGGCCGGACGGGCGGCACGCAGAGTGTTCAGCATCGGCTTGACCACGAACAGCATCAGTGCAAGGAAGCCCAAGGCAATCATCAGGTTTTTGAAAAGCGTCAGGAAGAACGGGTTCATCCACCACTTGGCACTTTCCGTTGAGCCTGCTGCCTCCCCTGCATCCTGAAACGCAATATTCTGGATACTGATTTGATCGCCCCGTTCCTGGTTGAACCCTACGGCCCCCTTAACCAGCGCCTCAATTTTCTGAAGTTCATCCGGCGAGCGGGGGACATATTTAGCCTTACCGGCTGCACCATCCTTACCGGGAGCTCCGGTTTCATACTTGCCGTCCACAAGAATGGCCACTGAGACCTTGCTGAGCGTGCCTACCGGTTCTACTGTACGCGAGGTCGAACGGCTTACCTCATAGTTAAGGGTTTCATCATTCTTGCTGCCGCCGCCAGCTGCACCACCCGCACCCGGAGCAGTCCTCCCCAGGTTGGTCTGAACTCCCGGCACACCGGTTGAGACAGCTGAGCCTCCTGCCTTTTCTTCACTGCGCTGCTCGCTGCGTACAGCAATGGTCTCCGGATCAAATTTTTCTTCAACCCGCTCCACCTGCTTGAAATCAAACGTCGCCGATACCCGTGCAACCGATTTGCCACCGCCGACCACGCGGTCCAGCAGGGTCTGAAGGCGTTCCTCCACGTTGCGCTCATAACCACGCTGGGTTTCCTGCATTGCACTGGTGGCCTTGGCGCTGGCATCCGCCATGCCGTTGCCACCTTTGCTCAGAATTTTACCACGGCTGTCAAGCACGGTCACGTTATCCGCATTCATCCCTTCGATCGAAGACGAAACGAGATGCACGACCCCCTGCACCTCATTATCCCGAAGGTTCTTGTTCCCTTTCATCTTCAACACAACCGATGCGGTTGGCGGCTTTTCAGCCTCCTTGAACAGGGTCTTTTCCGGAATAACCAGATGGACACGGGCCTGCTCAACCCCGCTGATCTGCGTAATGGTACGAGCCAGCTCACCCTGCAGCGCCCGCTGATAGTTCAGCTTTTGCACAAACTCGGTCATACCAAAATTTTTACGGTCAAAGATTTCAAACCCGACTCCGCCACCCTGAGGCAGTCCTTCCGACGCGAGTGAAAGCCGAAGTTCGTACACCTTGTCTGCCGGCACCATGATCCCCTTACCGTCAGGGGTAATCTGGTACGGCGTCTTGGCTTCTTTCAACTTTTTGACAATTTCTCCAGCATCCTCACTGGCCAGATTGGTAAACAACGGGCGATAATCCGTCCGGTTGGCAAGCATAATCAGTAGCGCAAACGAAAGGAGGCAAGCCAACACCACGCCGCCTACCAGCAAACGCTTACCGGGGGCCAGCGCCATAAACGGCTCAACAATTCGCTTTAATCCTTCAGGCATGGCTATTCACACCTCTGTCGAAAAAGTACCATAACTAGACCGGCATCCTCATCACTTCCTGATACGCCTCCAGCGCCTTGTTGCGCACCTGCGACATAAACAGAAACGACACGCTGGCCTTCTCTACTGCAATCATGGTTTCGTGCAGGTTACGATTTTCTCCGGTTGCAAGTTTCTGAATTGCCTGGTCAGACTGTTGTGACAAATCGTTTACCTTGCCCACCAGCTCTTTGAAGAATTTACCAGCCCCATCTGCCACCGACGTGGAGGATGTATTTTTTTCAAGCGGAAAGGCTGTAGACATGCCGACACCACTGATACCGTTAATTTCCATAGCCTAAACTCCTATTTACTGATTTCAAGTGTCTTAAGCGCCATATTTTTGGCTGCCTGGGCCGACATGACATTTGCCTCGTAGACCCGGGTCGCCGTAATCATATCGGCCATCTCCTCCACCACATTTACGTTAGGAAGCGCTACATACCCCTGGGGATTAGCATCAGGATGCGCGGGGTCATACTGCATACGGGGCGCACTCTTGTCCTCAACAATCTCAACCACATTAACCTCACGGACATGCCGGTCCGCTGCACCGCCAAGCGCCTTTCCAAAAGCATCAACCGGAGCGGTTGCGGCAAAAACCGCATCCTTACGCTTATACGGCCCTCCTTCAGGCGTGCGGGTCGTATTAACGTTAGCCAGGTTACTGGATATAAGGTTCATTCTGGTTCGTTCAGCGGTAAGTGCCGATGAGCTGGTATTCATTGCGGTAAAAAGATCCATTATTTACCCTCCCTCAAAGCGGTACGCAGCCCTTCAAACTTTTTTGACAGCAACTGGACCGACGCATTAAACAACACCTGATTCTGCATCATCCGGCTCATCTCATTTTCCATCTCGACCGAATTGCCGTCGCGGCCCGGCGTCTTGGCCGGCGTTTCAACAACAGTTCCACGAACCTGGCTGATCCGTTCACCGCCGCCACGCAAGGGGATATGTGCAGGATGTGTAGCTGCTCCGGAGAACTGTGAATCTCCTCTGCGAGTCGTCGACTTCTTGACGGCAGATTGCAGCTGCTGTTCAAACTCCAGACTTTTAGGGGTATATCCAGGAGTCTCAGCATTGGCAATATTGGACGAAATCAGATTTTGATTGCGCGTACGCAGATCAATGCTCTTACCCAACACATCAATGGTAGTATTAAACAGTCCTTCGACAGGCACAACGAATCCTCCCTTCTGCGTTCAGCAGAATACAGACATTACAAAACTTTGCAATTTCTGTGCCTTACAGCAAACATGTGTAAACCAGGCAAAATCAGGGGAGTTGCGGGGCGATTCACCCCAAAGCAGCCAGAGGAGCGTGTCGTTATTTTGACAAATACATTTTTTTGACGCTACTTTTTCTTTGACGGGGCCAAAGCAGGGCGGGAAAGTTTGTCATCTTCAAGGGCCTGGCGGGCAAGACGCTGCCAATCCGGATCCTTGCCTTCATTCAGCACTCGCTCAAACAGGGTGCGAGCCTGCTGACTGCGACCGTCCAACGCAGCCAGCTCACCAAGTTTATAAAGAAACTGATCCTTACGCTCTTTTGAAACCGTCTTTAAACCGGCTTCCAGCAACACGGCAGCCGCACTGCGTTCTCCGAGCGCCTGACGGGAGCTTGCCGCAATGTAATAGGCATCCCCCATCAGAACAGGGACCTCTTTCATATCTTTGACAGCCGACAGATAGAGCTCCATTGCCTGGGCAGAGCGGGAATATTCCTTGCTGTCCCAGAGCGCGCGGCCTAAATAATAATAACTGGCCGGAAAGGCCGCCTGTTCCTGTTTATTCAGGAGCCAGGAAAGACCGGTCCGGACAGCCGGCAGCTCATGCGCAGCAAACTGAATTGCCCCCAAACGCTCACGAGCCCAGCGTGTCTGGGCATGGGCAGGGTTACGCTGCAAAAAACCCTGCAACACCTTGCGAGCCATCATGGTGTCACCCAGTAGTTCCGCCTGGTCAGCGATCTGCAGCGTCAAGTAGGGGACATTATCCCCACCTACCCACGGCCGCTCCAGCAAACCGCTGTATAACGCTATCAGATCCAGAGGCCGCCCGGCTTTTTCAAACGCTGCAGAGACGGCGGGCAAAAAACCGGGGTTCTTTACTGCCGTAGCCAGAAATTCTTGATTATCCGTTACCAATCGAATCAATCCAGCCGGATTATTAGCCCAGAGCACACCCTGAAACACCAGCGCAACCAGATCTTCGCGAATATCACGAATGACCGTACTGTATACCCCGGTGGGAAAACGTTTCTGATAGGTTATTACTAAATCCAGCGCCGTGTCGGCCGGCCCGTTGATCGCTTCCAGCAGGGCATGCTTAAACGTGGTCTCTTCCCGCAAATCAAAATCGGCGGTGTTGGCGGCAATTTTAGCGTAGGTGGCACCTAATGCCTGATAATCATCAGGTGTAGCCTCAAGAAAAGCCCGATCTGCCAGTTTCATGATGGCTATCTGGTGAGCCTTGTTATCCTTGAAAGCAGTGGAGACGTTATTGTAAATTGCCAGCGCATCTCCTTCGCCTCCCTGACGGGCCAACACATCCGCCATACGGACCAGCAGTACCGGCGCATACTTTTTATCGGCATTGGAGGCAATCAGCCGTGCCAGCAGTTGCCGTCCGCCCGGCAGGTCTCCGCTACGGGCAATACTATCACCATAGTAAAACATGATAGCCGGGTTCATTGTCAGAAAGTCCTGCCATTGCCGGGCAGCCTCACGAAAGGTTTCCAGCGCCGGCCCATACTTCTGCAAACGGTACTGTGCCTCTGCCAGCCGGTAGAGCGCAAGCGGACGGATCCGGGACTGCCTGGCTGCAAACGGGGTAAAGGCATCTTCGGCAGCAGTCAGCTTACCCTTATAGAGCGCCCCTTCCGCAGCAAGAAACAGGCGTTGCTCATCATCCGGCAACAAGGCCTTGAGCAGGTTCCGGTCTGTAGGCACAAAAGGGATCTCCGGCTTGAGTGGAGGGTCAAAATTACTGAGTAGCTTTGCTGCACCATTCCTGATCCTCTCCCTGCCGGGCAGCGCAGGGTGGGCTGCTGAACCGCCAAAAAGCGGGCCGACATCCAGAGAAAGCGCCGGCAGACCGTCAACATGCACCATTCGCCAGCCGACGCGGTTGGCGGCAATGGCAAAGGTCAACAGAGCGTCATTTCCGCGCTGAGAGACCAGCACCCCCCCGATATTGCTGTCTGAGTAGCGGCGCAATGACCTGAACGGTGCGCCGGAAGTATCGCTGAATCTGATCCTGAGCCGATTGCCAGGGATTCTTGATACCCTGAAATGTGGTTCTTCAGCCAACTTAACGGTGATACGGGTGAAGGAGGATTTGGGACGGATCTCTATCCGGTGGATCTGATTCTGAATTAACGCATCAGCACGGCGTGGGGATACAATCAAGGCAAGGAGCAGACAGAGCAGCAGGGCAACACTGCCATACGGTGCCCTACGCAGCTGGAGCGCTGCTATCAGACTGACGGCAATCGGCATAACCGCTTCACCTTGCTGGCGATCTCATCAGGGTCACAAGGCTTGATGATGATATCCCGTGCGCCGTATTTAAGCGCTTTTAGCACGGCAGTACGGGTCCATCTCTGGGCACACATAATTATCGGTACCGGCTGGTCCTGGCGTAAGGCATTAATCTTGATACAAACCGCCAGTTCACGGTCGTCGGCATCCTGAGAGCCGATCACCACCAGCCGTACATTACCTTGCGAAAAGACCTCCTTGACATCTGCGTTCAGGGTTGATTCTGCCAGTTTGAAACCGGAAAACTTCAGCGATTCCAACAGTTGCGCACGTTCCTCATCGCTGTCTTCAAAGACAGCAATCATATCCTCACCGGTAGTACCGGCAATACCGCCAGCCTTGCGGAGCGGCACCTCCTCACCGGTTTCAGTCGAAATGCCGGATGCGACTACGGCAGGCTCTCCGGCCTGCTCTGCGGCAATTTCTTCGGCAGGAGCAGCCGGGGGGGCTTCAGGCGGCGGATCATACTGATTCCCAAGCTCGACCGGAATCAGCACATCCAGATGATGCATTTCCTGGCCTTCCATCTCCAGCCGGGAGCGAAACATCAGATAATCGCCATTAGGCAGGGGATCTTCATCAGTGAGCGGATCAATCTCGGGGACATACTTCTTTGAACCGAGCAGCTTCAGGTGTGCCTTACCGGAAAGGGAGCCCTGGAAGATCGAATTCATGGCTCCATTGATCATATTCCCAATTTCGCCGAAGGCGTCGATGTCGTCAGGCTCAATGATGGACAGACGCTGTTTTTCCTTAATCCTCGGCGCCGGAATCCCTAACAGCAGACTACTCATCAAAATGGCATCCCGCAGATTGAAGACCAGATGGAACTGACCGGGATACTCTTCCCGCGATTCAACAGCCAGCACGAAAACGCCGTCATCAAGATCGCCAAAGTAGGCGGCCTTGCTAAAGGTCAAAGAATCCGTCAGGGTTGCAGTCAAACCCTGTCCCAACAGCATACCGGCCTCTTCACCGGCCTGCCGTAGAGCGGTCTCCAGCATTTCGTGCAGCTTTACATAACCATCCATCAGGGGCTCGCGGGAGATACAGAGTGAGCTGCACGGGGTGCACCTTCGCACCCCGTACTAGCTAAATCGGGGGATTACTCTTCTTTCTTGAGGGTCAGACCAACCAGGAAGCGTTCACTGGCATCAACATTGAACGGAATTACCACACAATCGATGTCCGAAAGCGAGTTAACCGTGTAATCTTCGCCAGCAATCACCGTCGGAATGGAGAGTTTGACATCAAGCCCACCTTTGGAAAGAATCATTTTGACACTGCCACCCAGCATATTGGCAATCTCACCAATGGCGTCATTCAGGTCTTCTCCCCCCTCTTCAACCTCGCTCTCATCCATCCCCAGCATGGCGCCGGTGATTTTCTTCGCAAGGTGCATCGGGCAGTGCATGGAGATAACACCGGAATAGGTACCGGCAAAACCCACCATGCCGGTGATGCTGCATTTAAAATGGGTAATCGGCTCCTTGAGCGGAAAATCGTCGGCCGGCTCCATCATCACCATGGTGGAAAAAACTTCACGCGTGGCGTTGATAATGTACTCGGAAAGCTGCTGCTCCGAGAACTTGAGGCTATCAGCAATCTCGGCATTCAGACTCATAGGAGTCCCCCAAGTTTTTCATTCAGCTGCTCAGGCGTAAAGGGTTTTTTGATGCTGTCCTTGGCACCGCTGGCAATGGCGTCGGCAATCACATCCTCGCCACCTTCAGTGGTTATCATGACGATCGGCATCGAGAACCCGTTGGCACGCACGGCCTTGACAAACTCGAGCCCATCCATGTTGGGCATATTGATATCAGAAAGGATCAGGTCGACGGTTTTACCCGAAGTCTGCAGAACGTTCAGCCCTTCAATGCCGTCACCCCCCTCAAGAATGTCGTCAACCGGCAGTCCTGCCTGACGTAGTGAGCGGGAAATTATCTTTCTCATAGTGGATGAATCGTCAACGATCAGGATGTTTGCCATATACCTGTTCCTCCCTGTGCCCCCTGGGCCTTAATTGATTCGTATCATGCAATAGCAATGCTGCTATTTTTAACACAGCTTACACCCAAAATTCAAACCCTGAATTTTCCCATCAGCCGCTGAAGCTCTTCAGCCAGACGGGACAGTTCCTCTGCAGAACGTGAGGAATCCTGTGCCTTGTCAGTGCTTTCCTGCACCACATCGGTAATCTGGCGGATACTCTGACTGATGGAGTTGGTGGTGGCACTCTGTTCTTCAGCCGCTGTGGCAATCTGGCTCATCTGTTGGGTAACATTCTGTATTTCATTGGTTATAACCCCAAGTGCCTCACCGGATCGGCTGGCCTCCCGAGTACCGTTTTCAACCTCAGCCACGCCGTTTTCGATGGCCCGCACCGCGCCACCGGTCTCCTGCTGAATCATGCGGATCATATCACCAATTTCCTTGGTGGCCTTGGTGGTCCGCTCCGAAAGCGCCCGTACTTCATCGGCAACCACGGCAAATCCCCGTCCCTGTTCACCGGCACGGGCTGCTTCAATGGCAGCATTCAAAGCCAGCATATTGGTCTGATCTGCAATATCTTCAATGGTACCGACGATGGTACCGATCTGGTTTGATTTTGCCCCCAGCTCTTCCACGTTGGCAGCAGCTTCACCAACCCGCTCTGCAATCCGCTGCATACCGGCAATGGTCTCCTGAATCACCCGCGCCCCGGTCTCGGTAGCCTGGTCCGCCTCAGCAGCACTTGCTGCAGAGCGGGTGCATGAGCTGGCGATCTCAAACGCAGTGGCAGACATCTCTTCTGCTGCTACCGCCACAGAAGCCGCCTGTCCGGCCATTTCTTCCGAACTTGCCACCATGGCCGAAGAATTACGCCGTACACTTTCGGCAACAGCCGTAACCTGACGGGCATTTGCTGCCACCTGCCCGATTATGACAGCCAGGTTCTCAACAAAGGTATTGAACCAGCCAGCCGTTTCACCAATCTCATCCCTGCTTGAAACCTCTATCCGCTTGGTCAGATCACCTTCTCCGGTGGCAATATCCTTCAACCGCTCAGTCATGCTTGAAATTGATCTAAGTACCGGCAGCACGATAAAGAGCAACAACACGACCTGTCCAATGGCCGATCCGACCAGAACAACCAGCATGATGGTCTTGCCCTTGGCAATGGTGCTATCAAGTTCAGCACTGGCCTTCTTGTGCAGTGCTGCGGCAATTTTAGGGATGTAGTCTTCCAGCTGGGGCTGAAACTCATTGATGACATCACGCAGCTCTTCACGCCCTTCAATAACATCACCGCCGCCCTTAAAGGTCGCCACCAATCCCTTGAACTGCTCCACATAGGCCTTGCCAAGCTGCTGGGCCTTGGCGCTGTGCTCCTTGATCTTCTTGTCGACATTAACCTTGTCAAGCTGCTCAAGCACCTTGTAGACCTCACCCACCTCCTTCTCAACCCGGGCGGTCCACTTGTCGTCTTTACGGGTAAAAAACTCACCTTCATATTCGCGGGCCTTCAGCATATGAATCGAGCCCTGCATGGCAGCATGCTGAATCTTGGTGATCCGGTCCATCTGGTCCAGAGATGAGTTAATCTTGTAAAAGGTAAACAGCATCAACCCGGTGACCAACACCGCCACCCCAAGGAGAAAGGCAATTAATGCTGTCATCTTCTGTTTAATCGTAAAATTCATGACAAGGCAGCTCCTTTACGCTAAATGCTTATTTATCAACCAAAGGTAGTAGCATAAAAAGAGGTGATGTCAATCGCTAAAAGCACGCTGGAAGGGGATTGCATGAAACAATCGCATCGTATAGCTCTGGGAGTCAGCAGTTGCCTGTTAGGCCAAAATGTTCGCTATGATGGCGGCCACAAACTGAACCACTACATCGCCGACCTGCTTTCAATCTATTTTGACTTTGTTCCGGTCTGCCCGGAGGTTGAATGCGGCCTGCCAACCCCTCGCGAGGCGATGCATCTGACAGGCGACCCTGCAGCGCCCCGCCTGATCGCGGTCAGGACCGGACGTGATCTGACCGCACAGATGCACAGCTGGTCTGCGCAACGGATACAAGAACTGAAACCACTCCGGTTGCGCGGCTTTATCTTTAAAAAGAACTCTCCCAGTTCCGGACTGTTCCGGGTCAAGGTCTATCAGGACAAAGGCCCTCCACTCACCAGCGGCAGAGGATTATTCGCCCATGCCGTTACGCGTGCCTTTCCACTTCTACCGGTGGAAGAAGAGGGACGCCTTACCGATACCCGGCTGCGGGAGAATTTCATTGAACGGGTCTATGGATACGACCGCCTGTTAACCTTGCTTGACAGTAATCCGGCCAAAGCTGATCTGATCCAGTTCCACACGCTGCACAAGCTGCTGCTGATGGCCCATTCCCCTGATCACTACCGGCGTCTGGGAAAACTGGTGGCCAGCACGTCCCCCGTTCATGCACTGCTGCCATCCTATGCGTCGCTGTTCATGGAGGCACTGCAACTGCTGGCGACGCCTGCCAAACAGACCAATGTCCTGATGCACTGCATGGGCTATTTCAAGAAACAGCTGGAAGCGTGGGAAAAGCAGGAGTTGCTGGAGTTGATTGAGCGTTACCGCATGCAGCAGCTACCGCTGATTGTGCCGATCACGCTGCTTAAGCACCACATGCAACGTTTCGGCCAGCCGTATCTGGAGCAACAACTCTATTTTTCGCCCCATCCGGACGAGTTGATGCTCCGGAACCACGCCTAGCCATTATGGCCAGGACCGTTCAAACCGGTTGCACACAGCCCCCTCTCTGGTATACTCACACGCCAGACGGACAGGGCGGCTCGGGCTGCCCCAAAGGAGATAATCTATGGCCAGGATTATGATTATTGATGACTCGCTTGTCGCCCGGATGAGTCTCAAGGCATGCATCCCTAAAGACGCGGGCCACGAGCTTACAGAAGGAAACGACGGCAGTGTCGCGATTGAGCTGTACCAGTCGTTCAAGCCGGATGTCACCTTCATGGACCTTACCATGCCGGGGGTGGATGGAATCGTCGCCCTGGAGGCGATTCGCAGACTGGACCCGTCTGCCCGGGTGATCATCCTTACCGCTGATATCCAGCGCCGCACGATTGAACGGGTCACTGAGCTGGGGGCCTGTGCCGTCGTCAAAAAACCGCCGGCCAAAGAGGCCGTACTTGCAGAATTGGACAAGGTCCTGGCTGACGGTACAAAGCCATGACCAACTCCACACGTGAACTGACCGAACTTGAAAAAGATGCACTGCAGGAGATCATGAACATCGGTTTTGGCCGGGCTGCTGCCGATCTGGCCGAGATCATCAACCTGCATGTAATCCTGTCTGTACCGCACATCGCTGTCCTGCAGTCGGACGAAGTGATCCGCTACGTACAGGAAGAGATACCCGACACCACCGACATGAGCATGATCACCCAGTTTTTCAGTGGCAAGTTCAGTGGTGGCAGTTTCCTGGTTTTTCCCCACGGAGAAGGCCGTAAGCTTCTGAGAATTTTCGATGGGGAAATGTCTTTACTTGGTGAAAATTACGATATAGATATCCTTGAAAAGGAAACTCTGGTTGAGGTAGGAAACATCATTATCGGCGCCTGTGTCGGCAAGATTGCAGAGATGCTCGGAGATGTCGTCACCTACGCCCCCCCCCGCTTCTTTTCTCAGGAACAGATTTACGGCACCCTGGGAAATGTTCTGAACACATCCGACTCTTTTGCGATTCTATTCAAGACCGTCTTTAATTTTGAGCAGTACAATGTCAGTGGCTACCTGTTTCTGGTCAGCCAATACAGCATCATGCCATGGCTGAAACAGGCCATTGCAGAATTCCTGGGTCCTTATGAGTGAGTACCACCAGATATTCAACACCATCAATCTCGGGTTGGTGGTACTTGATCGCGAACTTACCGTTACCTGCTGGAACCGCTGGATGGAGTTGCACAGCGACATCCCGGCCGAGAGGATTATCGGCCGGAAAATCTGTGATGTCTTCCCTGCACTCTGCGAAAACAGCTTTATCCGGATTGTAAAAAGCGTCTTTGCCTTCGGCAACTACGCCTCATACTCGCAGAAGCTGCATAAATATCTCTTTCCCATGAAAAACCCCCATGGTTCATCTGCGTTATTCCCCCAGATGCAGCAAAACTGCACCTTTGGACCATTGCGGAATGACAACAAAGAGATTTCAGCCATCTACATCACGGTTCAGGATGTAACCGATTTTGTTATCTATGAACACAAACTGATTCAGATGGCCAAGGTCGACGGCTTGACCGGCGTCTTCAACCGCCGTTATCTTGACACCCGGCTTCAGGAGGAGCTGGAGCGTTCCCGGCGGCACGGCAATCCCTTAAGCATCATGATGCTTGATATTGACCACTTTAAAGAGATCAACGACACCCATGGGCATATCTGCGGTGACTACACCCTGCGCAAAATTTCTGAACTGCTGCTGGAACTTGTACGGACCTCAGACATTCTCGGGCGTTACGGCGGCGAGGAGTTTTGCTGCATCCTGCCGGAGACCTCGTTCGAGCAGGCCCTTGTGCTTGCCGAACGCTGTCGTACACAAGTTGCAGCCAGCCAATTTTCCTGTACCGATCACCAAAGCAGAGTGACCGTCAGCATCGGGGTGACCGACCTGCACCGTGACGACACCCTGGACAGTATTATCAAACGGGCAGACGACGCCCTCTATCAAGCGAAACGGACTGGCCGCAACCGGGTCTGCAGCTCTCCCGTACCAGTTGAAAATGCCACATGATCGATGAATTAGCCGAGATACGGGAGGCCTTTGCCCTCGAATCGGTCGAGATGCTGGCTGAAATGGAATCGGCACTTCTGGCCCTTGAAACAGTTCCAGCGCTGGGAGACGACTTCAACCGCCTCTTCAGGGCAGTTCACACCATCAAGGGCTCTGCAAGTATTGTCTCCGCCGATCAGGTAGAGGCTTTCTGCCACGCCCTTGAACATCTGCTGGTGAAGGTCCGGGAACATGAACTGCCGCTGACAAAAGAGCTGTTCACACTCTGTCTGCAGTGTCACGACCATATCAGAAACCTGATCGTTGCCTTTGAATCGGCAGAGACAGAACTCCCCCCCCGCCATGATCAACTCCTGACCATGATTACCCGGTGGCAGCCACCTGACGTTATTGAAGCGGCAGTTCCAGCAGAACCGGATCTGTTGCAAACTGACGAGGTGAACACCGAAGAATCTGCTGCTTCTCAAAAAGTTGTCCGGGTTGACGCTCAAAAGCTGGACCAACTGATCAATCTGGTGGTTGAACTGGTCACCGCCTCTTCAGAACTGGAATCACACGTCAAGCAGACAGGCGACAATGCGTCCCTTGAATCAGCTGCTGCGGTCTCGCTGCTGGTTAAGAAGATTCAGGAACGGGCCATGGTGTTCCGCATGGTACCGGTGGGTGACCTCTTCCGGCGTTTTCAACGCCTGGTGCATGACCTGGCCGCTTCAAGCGGCAAAAAAATCCAACTGATCATTGCCGGGGCCGACACCGAGCTGGACAAGGTTATGGCGGAGCGGCTGCGAGAGCCGCTGGTTCACCTGATCAGAAATGCCATAGACCACGGCATTGAACCCCCTGCAGAACGGCAGGCAGCCGGTAAGCCGGCCACCGGCACCATCAGGATGAACGCCTTTCAGGAAGCCGGCAGTATTGTGATTGAGGTGCGGGATGATGGACGGGGCATCTGCCGGGAGCGGGTGCTGCAGCGTGCAGTTGAACGAGGGTTAATCCGGCCGTTGGAGGTGGTTGACCGTGATCCATTGGCGCTGATCTTTGAACCTGGTTTTTCCACCACGGAAGAAGCCACTCTGCTTTCCGGACGCGGGGTGGGCATGGATGTGGTCAAACGGACCATTGAAGAGCTACGCGGCAAGATCGATGTCACCAGCAGCGAGGGACAGGGGGCCTGTTTTCAGCTCAGGTTGCCTCTCTCACTGGCCCTGATTGACGGTTTTATGGTTACAGTCGGGAATGACGCCTACATCCTTCCCATGGATCTGGTGGATGAGACCATTGATCTGCCGGCAGAGGCAGCTGCCGGGCTGCTGCTGCGCGGTTATCTGAATATTCGCGGCGAGGCATTGCCCTGCCTTGATCTGCGCGACATAGTCAAGCCTGCGGTCCCGGCACCGCTTTCACGCTTTATTGTAGTGGTCAAACAGGACGGACGACGGATCGGTCTGGCAGTCGACGTTCTGGTGGGCGAGGTCAAAGCGGTCATCAAACCGCTGGGACGGCTCTACCGGGATGCCCGCATCATCTCCGGAGCCACCATTCTGGGAGACGGTACCATCGCCCTGATTCTGGATCTGCCTGAGTTGTTACGAATACACGGCAGCTAAACAGAACTGACAGGCAATAGATCCAGCATTTGACATCTATTGTTTCGCCGTACTAAAGCTCTTTACGGTAGCGGATCAGCAGATACAACGATCCTGCCCCTGCAACCAGACAGCCGGTCTCCAGCAGCCAGTTCATCGGCTTATCCACCCCCAGGGTCATCATCGGATAGATCATCACCGAGATCAGGCAGTTAACTGCAATCAACGTCAGTAGCCATTTCATCCCGTCATACTCCGGCTATCCGGCGTGCTGCCCGCAGCAGCGTATCAACCATGCCCGGCTCCCCTGCTTCACTGTAGAGGCGCAAAACCGGCTCAGTGCCGGAGGGGCGCACCAGCAGCCAGTCGCCATTATCAAACACAAACTTGAAGCCATCGCTAAAGTTGGTGGTGGCAACCGTCCGGCCTGCAATGGTCGCAGGCGGTTCGTTCCTCAAGCGCTGCAGCAACGCCTCTTTTGCCTCGCTACTGATATGGGTGTCAATCCGGCGGTAGTAAAAGTGGCCAATCTCATCCATAATCTCTTCCAGCTGTTGACGCAGCCCCTTACCGGTCATTGCCACCGTTTCCAGCAACAAAAGCCCCATCAACACGCCGTCCCGCTCCGGGATATGGCCACTGATCCCCAGGCCACCTGACTCCTCCCCACCCATCAGGATCTGCTTCTCCAGCATCAGCTCGCAGATATGTTTGAAGCCAATCGGTGTCTCATACAGTGCCAGATCATATTTTCGGGCCAGCAGGTCAATCATGCGGGTTGATGAAACGGTCTTGACCACACCGCCTGACAGGCCTTTGCGTTCCACCAGGTGTTTCAGCAACAGGGTAAAGATCGCATGGGATGAAAAGAACTCGCCGCGCTCATCCACCGCACCGATCCGGTCGGCATCACCATCCAGGGCCAGGCCGACCCGATAGCGGCCGGTTGCCAGCAGGCCGCACAACTCCTGCAGATTTTCGCCGATCGGCTCCGGCGGACGGCCACCAAACGAGGGATTCTGTTCAGCATGGATTTCATCAATTCCCAGCAGGCGCTTAAAAAAACCGCTGCCAGCCCCAAACATCGGGTCAGCCACAGCAGGTATAGCGGCCTTGCGGATCGCCTCAATATCAACCAGATGACCAAGCTGTTGCAGATACCCGGTGGCGGCATCAACCTGCTCAATCCTGCCGCTACGACAGGCTTCTTCAAACGGAACCGAACGGATCAGACGCCCTTCAGCCCTGTTGTAGGCTACAATCTGTTCCAGCAACCGGGTCGTTTCCGGACGCGCTGAGCCGCCAAAATTTTCCTTAATCTTAAAACCGTTATAGATTGGAGGGTTATGACTGGCCGTAATCATGACGCCAGCCCCGGCCTTCAGTTCTTTGGCCGCCCAGGAAACTGCCGGTGTCGGCGCCACCTCATCACACAAAAATACCCGGATATCATTGCCGGCTGCGACTTCAGCCACCCGGCAGGCAAATTCCCGCGACAGAAAACGCCGGTCATACCCTACCACCAGCCCTTGATCCGCCAACCCCTCACGGGTCATCCAATCCATGGTTGCCTGGGCCACCAGCCCCAGATTATCAAAGGTAAATTCACGGGCAATCACCCCGCGCCAGCCGTCGGTTCCAAATTTTATTTCCACGCTACCCCCTCCAGGACAATCAGGGCTAAGGAAACGAGAAGCTTCCTATTGCTTGCCCTCCATTTTATAGATCCACACCAGTATCTCGGCAACAGCTCTATATAACTCAGCCGGGATATGCTCATCCAGATCAACCTGCATCAACAGGGTCACCAGCTCCGGTGACTCATGCACATAGACGCCTGCTTCCTTGGCACAGGCAATGATCGCCTCGGCCATGATCCCCTTCCCCTTGGCCACCACCACCGGCGCATAAAAGCCCTGCTTATAGGATAGCGCTGCTGCCATCCGCTGGTCATGCAGCTGACGTTCACGAGCCATGTTTCACCACAATGTTCCCCGGATCAAAACCGGCTGCCAGCAGTTGTCCGTGCAACTCTCCGCGTTCCTCTTCCATCAGACTGGCTGTACCCTCATGCTCGGCACCGATCACCAGGTCCAGGCGGGTCCCGTTCAGACTCAAGGCGACCTCCACCCGTCCCAACTGCGGCAGGGTCAAGGCCAGCGAGGTCTCCCAGGGGGTGGTCTGCTGTTCTTCGCTACCACTGCGCCCCCGCCCTTCCCGGTCCTTGATACGCCACTCCATCGGCTGGCCGGGAAACAGTTCGCCATGAAACAGCAATTGACCGGTCTGCAGTGAGGCCAGCTGTTCCTTGACCATTGCAAGGGTACGGGGATCGCTCCCTTCCTCTCGGTGCAGCTGAGCTGAGCGGGCCTCCTGACTGCCCGGCTGTTGGGAAAGCTGTCCCTGCGGCTCCTGCAGCAGTTGTTCCAGGCTGTACTCGCCACTGAACCAGCGGGAAAGATGGGCCTCATAGAACAGGCCGCTCTCCTTCAACCCCTTGCGCAGCATCTGCTCCAGCTGAACCGGATCGGACGGAGCCCCCTGCAACAGGGTGCGCAGGATACCCAGCCCTTCCTTGAGGGGTGCCGCTTGATTCTGCATGCCCAGCAGGGTACTGACCCAGCGCCCGGTCTGGCTGACCAGGGCATCGCCCCCCTTGCCGTAGCGCACCAGTAGAAAGGTGGCAGGATCTTCACCGATAAAGAACAGATTCAGATTGTCACCGACCTTCACTCCCTTGGGCAGCAGCACCGCCATGGCCTGACCACCCACCTGGACCATGAACCGGCCACCACCGAGGGACTGCAGCACATCACCGCGCAGTTGCTGACCGGCCTGGAACCCCTTTAAGGCATCAGCGGAGACCTGGGGTTCAAGCAGGGTAAGACGGTTGCCCTGCATCAATGACTGCAGCAATTTCAGGACACTCTCATCTATTTTTCCGTCAGCGGCAGGTGCAGCACGGTTTTGCAGTGAACGTGCGGACAGATTGGCCGAGGCTCCGTAGGTCATCGCCTCGTCCAGAATGGCAGCCAGGGCAGAGGAGCCGGGCGGCAAACTGCTGACAACCTGCTGCAACCGTCCCATAACAGCACGCTGTGCCTCGCCCTGCCCTTCTTCCTTGCTTACCAGAGCACTGAGCCAACGGGCGGCATCACTTACATTGCTGGGCTGTTCCTGAACCGGCTGCCCCAACAGGGCAAAAACCAGCCTGGGCTGTTGCGTCACCAGTGCCAGTCGCAGTATTTCTCCCTGTGTCATCGGTTTTGACAGCTGCAGTTCCAGCGATTCGCCAGCCAACTGTACTAACACCCGCCCACCGGGTAAACGCCCCTGCACCAGGGCATTGGCCTCTTCACCGGGCTGCAACGGCAAAGGCGCCAGGGGCTGATTGGCCACATCCACCAGGGTCAGCCGCGCCCGCTGAGCAAGATTGAGCAACATCTTCGCAGCAGCATCTTCAAAACCGCCGGTGGAACGTCCGGCAAGCCCTGCAGCGGTATTCGGCGTTTGACCGGACTCACCACCAACTGTCTGGGTAGGCCGCTCAAGCAGCCCGCCGGGCGGGACCACCACCGCGCGACCATCAGTACGATAGGTCAGAAAATCATCCAGAAAACCGGCCAACACACTGGTCTGTCCACTTGATTGGCGCAGCAGATCACCGATACTTTGCAGGGACGAGCGCTGGTGGGGTTCCATGAACTGCTCATTGGAGACCAGCAGAGACAGGAGCCGGGAGGCATCGGACAGGCTGACCGGCGGTGCGCTGACCCCTGGTCTGGCCAGGGCAAAGGTCGGACGGGGATCATTGCCGACAAAGGTCAGTTCAAGGTTTTGCCCCTGACGCACCGCCATCTGCAGATCAAGCTGCAGCTGCAACCCACCGATCTGAACCGGAATCTTGCCTGCCTGGGGCTGGCCGGTCACCTCGGCCGTTACCCGCTGCCCCGGCGCAAGGGTAAGCGGCTGTTGGCTGACCCCAATCGTAGTCGGTTCAACAGGTTCTGCAGGTATTATCGCCAAGTTGGAACTGCGGGACAGCAGGTCATAGACCTGCTGTTGTATGTCAGAGGGAAAGGCCATAATTTGTTTATCGGCAGAAAAGGCAGCGATCTAAAAAATGATCAAGCTCCTCGTCTCTGCAATAAGACGCAGAAAATCATCGGAACTGGCGTATTGCCGGCACGATGATGGGCAGACGACCTTCGCAGCACGTTTTACCCCCAGATCAGATAGCCCGGCTCGTATATCAGCCCCAACTCCGTATGCCTCGGCATCACCCGCACCATAAAACCATAGCGTCCGCAGAAACGGCACTCAAGCTCTCCGGCAAAGCGGTAGCGGCCGCTTTCCAACGTTTCCGTCACTGCCAGTGGAACAATCTCGCCACCACGGATGACCCCCTGATTGTCCAGGACGCCGAAGTACCCTTCCACTGCCACTTCATCCGGCTTCAGGCCACCAAGTCTGACGGTAACACTGACCGGCAGGCTGCTGCCCACCGCCACCGAATCGCTTAATTTTGCCTCGGTGGCCTCAATCCCGACCTGATTCCAGCCTCCGAAGACCCGTTTCTTCCAGGCTGCCAGTTCCTTGGCAAGCCCGAGATCATTGGCCTCAAGCCGCGTCCATTGCCGATAGGAAGGGATATAGGAGAGCTGGGCATACTCCTCAACCATCCGGTCGGTTGAAAAGACCGGACAGAGCGACTGCATCGAGGCCTTCATCATGCTGACCCAATCACGGGGAATACCATCACCGCCGCGCTGATAGTAGAGCGGCACCACTTCCTTTTCCAGCAGGTCATACAAAGCGCCACTCTCCACCTGATTCTGATATTCCAGATCAGCGTAGACCTCACCTTTGCCGATGGCCCAGCCGTTATTGCCCTGGTAGCCCTCACACCACCAGCCATCCAGGATGGAAAGGTTCAGGCCCGCATTAAAGGCCACCTTCATACCGCTGGTACCGCTGGCCTCCATCGGGCGACGGGGTGTGTTCAGCCAGACATCCACCCCCTGCACCAGATGACGGGCCACCTCCATATCGTAATCCTCAATAAAGACGATCCGGTGCCGGAAACGCTCCTGGTGGGAAACCTGTACAATCTGGCGGATCAGTTCCTTGCCTTCGGTGTCGTGGGGATGGGCCTTACCGGCAAAAATGATCTGTACCGGACGATCGGTGTTGTTCAAGATCCGGTCCAAGCGGTCCAGATCCCGCATCAACAGGGTACCCCGCTTGTAGGTGGCAAAACGACGGGCAAAACCGATGGTCAGCACCTCAGGGTCCAGCACCTCATCCGCTGTGGCGATCTCCTTGGCAGTGGCACCAACCTTTTTCAACTGCTCCTTCAGGCGGCAACGGGCAAAATCCACCAGCCGTTCGCGGGTGCTCTGGCGGGTACGCCAGATCTCGGCATCCGGTATCTTGCCGATCCTGCGCCAGACATTGTGATCGGTCGGGTCATCCAGCCAGCGGGTACCCAGGTAGCGTACCAGCAGACTGCCCATCTGGCCTGACATCCAGGTGCGGGTATGGACCCCGTTGGTAATGGAGCTGAGCGGCAACTGCTCTTCCGGCAGCTCCGGCCAGAGGTTCTTCCACATGCTGCGGGAAACCTCGCCATGCAGCTGACTGACACCATTGGCATGACCGGCCAGTTTCAGGGCCAGCACCGCCATGCAGAAGCTCTCGTACTGGTCTGCCGGGTTCTGACGTCCCAGCCCCAGAAATTCGTCCCGCGAAAGGTTGAATGACCTGATATATTTAGTGAAGTACTTATCCAGCATTTCAGTAGGGAAGTGATCAATGCCGGCCTCAACCGGGGTGTGGGTGGTAAAGATGTTACCGGCCCTGGTCACCTCACGGGCCTCGTTAAAGCTGATCTTGCGCTTCTCCATCACCAGCCTGATCCGCTCCAGGGCCAGGAAGGCGGCATGGCCTTCATTCATATGGCAGACATTGGGAATGATCCGCAGGGCACGCAGGGCACGCACCCCGCCGATCCCCAGCAGGATCTCCTGCAGCATCCGCATTTCCTGATTGCCGCCGTACAGTTGTGACGTGATCAGGCGATCTTCAGGGTTGTTTTCCTCCAGATTGGTGTCCAGCAGATAGAGCGGCACCCGTCCCACCTGCACCCGCCAGATATGGGCCTTGAAGTGACGCGGCCCAAACTCCAGCTCCACCTCAAAGGGGCGGCCCAGCTGATCCCGCTCCAGAATCAGCGGCAGGTTGTAAAAATCATTTTCCGGATAAATCTCCTGCTGCCAGCCCTCGTTGTTCAAATACTGACGGAAATAGCCCTGACGATACAGCAGCCCTACCCCAACCAGCGGCAAGCCCAGATCAGAGGCTGACTTGAGGTGGTCGCCGGCCAGAATCCCCAGACCACCTGAGTAGACCGCCAGCGATTCATGCAGGCCGAACTCCATGGAAAAGTAGGCGGTCTTCAGTTCAGCATCGCCGTTGTACTCCTTCTGAAACCAGGATTTCTCAGACATATAGGCGGTCAGCTTCTCATCCACCATCTGCAGGTGAGCCATAAAGCCTTCATCCTGCTTCAGGGACTCAAGGGTTGTCTGCTGCAGTATTCCCAGCATCTCCACCGGATTGTGGCGGGTGGCGTTCCAGAGATCAATATCCAAGCGCTTGAACAGGGCAATCGCATCCGGGTCCCAGGACCACCAGAGGTTGTAGGCGATCCGTTGCAGCGGGGCCAGTTCATCGGACAGGGAAGGGACAACGGTGAATTTATGGAGCAGTTTGGAAAAATCCATGGGACACCTCGGGGGTAGGACAATAGATAACTGATCAGGAAACGAGGATTTTCTTGTTCCAGTTGCGGCTACCAAGGGGCGGCAGCGGAAGCGTACCAGGCAATACGTTGAGCATGCCGCCCCGCAGGTTGACGTGACTGGGGCGAAAAAAGACCGTTTCTACAACGCAATCTCACCAGAAAACACTTCCGTTGCCGGTCCGGTCATGAAGACAGGGCCGTTTTCAACCCATTCCAGCTCCAGGTCACCGCCAGCCAGATGGTTGAGGATCTTGCGGTCGGTCAGGTTGTTCAACACACCTGCCACGCAGACCGCGCTGGCACCGGTGCCGCAGGCCAGGGTCTCGCCTGCACCACGTTCCCAGGTACGCTGCTTGACTTCAGTGCGGGAAATAATCTGAATAAACTCCACGTTGGTACGGCGGGGAAACAGCTGATGGTTCTCGATCAACGGGCCGTAGGTGGCCACCGGAAAGTTGTCCACGTCATCCACATAGATAATGCAGTGGGGGTTACCCATGGAGACACAGGTAATCTTGAAGGTCTTGTCCAGTACGGTCAGTTCTTCAGCCACCACCTGGGCAACCGGCGTGCCGTTCATCGGGATCTCTTCGCGGGAAAGCCGTGGCGGTCCCATGTTGACCCGTACCCGCTCCACCTTGTTCTCTGCATTGGGGAACAGTTGCAGGGTCAGGATACCGGCACCGGTTTCGGCCGTAATCTCGGTTTTGGTCACAATACCATGATCATACGCGTACTTGGCCACACAGCGGATACCGTTACCACACATCTCCGACTCGGAACCGTCGCTGTTGAACATCCGCATCCGCACATCGGCCTTATCAGTGGGCATGATCAGAATCAGGCCGTCAGAGCCGATCCCGAAGTTGCGATTTGAAACCTTGATCGCTGTTTCAGCAGGATTATCCACGGTCTCCTTAAAACAGTCCACATACACGTAATCGTTGCCAGCACCATGCATCTTGGTAAACTTCATTACCGTTCCTCCATTGAAAGCAATGTATTAGAATCAAGAAAGTAGCAGAATACCGTCACGGCAACAAGACGAAATCATGGACGTGGCATGAATGTAACGTGTATACTTTTCGCTCCATTCAGACCTGTTAAGGAGAACCAAACCCATGATCCGCCCCTTCAAAGGCATCACCCCTCAAATCGACCCATCTGCCTTTATTGCCGAGACCGCCGTGGTAATCGGCGAAGTCAGTATCGGTGCCCAGGCCAGTCTTTGGTACAATGTGGTGGCCCGTGGTGACGTCAACTCCATCAGCATTGGTGCCCGCAGTAACATCCAGGATCTGACCATGCTGCATGTGACCCATAAGAAGCACGCCGATGATCCCGGCGCCCCGCTGGTCATCGGCAATGACGTGACAGTGGGCCACTCCGTCACCCTGCATGGCTGCACCTTGAAGGATGGCTGCTTTATCGGCATGCAGGCCATGGTGATGGATAAAGCCGTTGTTGGCGAAGGCGCCCTGGTGGGTGCCCGGGCGCTGGTCACTGAAGGGACCGTTATCCCGCCCCATACCCTCTGGGTTGGCGCTCCGGCCAAGTACAAGCGGGACCTGACCCCGGACGAGATCGCCTGGCTGAACAAGTCTGCTGACAATTATGTACGCTATTCGCGGGAGTTTCTTGAGGAAGGACTGGGCGAGCAATTTGAGCAGCCATCTGTTTGATATATCTAAACACAACCCCTAAAAAACAAAACAGTTGACGGACTGATCCGGTCTTCTTATGATGTCAAAAAATAAATCCGATTTCAGATCATGGATGATCTCAAGACGGTGAGGAATGCGGCGACGCAGGTGTACACGTAGTACATCGAGGAGACGCAGACGAACCGACGAAGAGAACGCCATGAGGTGGAATCGGAATAAAGGCTGGGAAGAGGAGTAGTAACAGAGGTACATCCTTGAGAGAGCCGGTGGGTGGTGCGAACCGGTGGATGGAAACTGTGAACTCGCCTTGGAGCCGCTCCGGTGAACCGCCAGTAGTCGGAGACGAGTTATCCACGTAACGGATCAATTAAGGTTTGCAGCTCGCTGCAAACGAAGTAGGGTGGTACCACGAAAGCTACGCGCCTTCGTCCCTGCAACAGGGCGGAGGCGTTTTTTATTTCAGGACACCACACACAGGAGGTGGAGCATGGCAAAGGCCAAGCAGTCAACAAAAGACGAGACACGGACAATCAAAATTTTTGACACCACGTTGCGGGATGGCGAGCAGGCACCGGGCAACAGCATGAATATTGAGGAAAAACTACGCTTTGCCAAGCAGCTACAAAAGCTGAACGTAGACGTGATTGAGGCAGGCTTCCCGATCGCTTCAGAAGGTGACTTTGAGGCGGTCAAGAAAGTAGCCCAATCCATCAAGGGGCCTGAGATTGCCGGTCTGTGCCGCTCTAACCTGAAGGATATAGACCGGGCCTGGGAGGCACTGAAATACGCCGGTGAAAAAGGGCGGATCCACACCTTCATCGCCACCTCAGATATCCATATGAAGTACAAGCTGCAGATGGAACCGGCACAGGTACTGGAGTCAGCCGTCAAAGCGGTCAAACGGGCTGCAGGCTATACCCCCAACGTTGAATTCTCCTGCGAGGATGCGGTACGGACCCAGCTGCCGTTTCTGGCCCAGGTGGTAGAAGCGGTGATCGCTGCCGGTGCCACCACGGTTAACATCCCGGACACCGTCGGCTACACGGTACCGTTTGAGTACTTCAATATCATCAAGTACCTGAAGGATAACGTGCCCAACATTGAAAAGGCCGTGATCTCGGTGCATTGTCACAATGACCTGGGGCTGTCGGTGGCCAACTCCATTGCAGCGATACAGGCCGGCGCCGGGCAGGTGGAATGCACCATCAACGGCATCGGTGAACGGGCCGGTAACTGTTCGCTGGAAGAGTTTGTCATGATCCTGCGGACCCGCCGCGACATCCTGCCCTTTGTCACCGGCATCGCCACGGAGCAGCTGACCCCGGCCAGCCGCCTGCTGACGAACATCACCGGCATTGCGGTGCAGCCCAACAAATCGGTGGTCGGCGCCAACGCCTTTGCCCATGAGGCCGGCATTCACCAGCACGGCATGCTGATGGACAAATCCACCTATGAGATCATGACTCCTGAATCAGTCGGCCTGACTGCCAGCGCCCTGGTACTGGGCAAACACTCCGGCCGCCACGCCTTTAAAAAGCGGCTGGAGGAGCTGGGGCATGACCTGGATGACGAGATGTTGAACCGCGCCTTTGAACGTTTCAAGGCCTTGGCGGACCTGAAGAAAGAGGTCTTTGACGAGGACCTGGATGCGATTGTAACCGATGAATCACGGGAAGAGGATCAGTACAAGCTGGAACATATTACCGTGACCTGCGGTTCTTTTGCTGTGGCAACGGCTACGGTGCAGATGGAGATCAACGGCAAACCGGTTCGTACGGCTGAACTGGGGGACGGACCGGTTGACTCCGCCTTCAAGGCGATCCGCAAGCTGACCAAAACCAAGGCCAAGCTGACCCAGTACAACGTCGGCTCGATCACCGGCGGCACCGATGCCCAGGGCGAGGTAACCGTCAGAGTGGAAGAAGGCGGTCACACCGTGGTGGGCAAAGGGGCCTCAACGGATATCATCGTGGCCTCGGCCAAGGCGTACATCCACGCCCTGAACCGGCTGCACTGCAAGCAGAAGCGTTTGACGGACGCTGTTTGATTTCACGGAATCACAGGGGCAGGTCTCAGACCTGCCCCTACAAACGCACCGTCTTGTAGAGGAAATTCTTAAACTTATACAGCGCCTTACGCTGCTCATCATCGCTCATGCCGTCAGTCAAGGCTCTCAGATTCCGCGCCACTGCCGGCAGTGGCCGACCTGCAAAGGCGCGACTCTTCTCCACCACCAGCCTGACCACATCACGAGAGATATCATTGCGGGTAAACGGTTCATAGAGATCCTGCCAGAAGTTGCCCCCCTGGCGGATCTTCTCAATAATCGTATCAGCCAGATGGCTTGCCAACTCCCGGCCATCACCGGCCGAGGTAACACTGCCCAGTCCGACTCCCTTGATTGCCTGCCGGATCGATTCCCCGCCGATCACATTCCCCCGCCTGAAGAACATCGCCCGCAGCAGGATTGAACGCAGCTCCCGGATGTTCCCCTCATACTGGTGCAGTACCAGCTCTGATTTGGCGTCTGCCGCCAATACCGGCGGATCATCAGGGTCGTTCTGGCCCCGGTAGGTGCGGTAGAGCTTGCCCAGAAAATGCACCGCCAGGTCGGGAATATCCTCCCGCCGCTCATTCAGGGACGGCAGGCGGATCGAGAGCTCTGCCAGACGGTGATAAAGATCCTCCCTGAAACGGCCTGCTGCAATCTCGGCCGGCAGATCCCTGTTGGTGGCTGCCACCAGCAACACCCGGCTGAAACGTTCCATGTTCTCCCCCAACCGGACAAACCCGCCGTTATCCAGAAAGCGCAGCAGTTGTACCTGGGTTTTGGGGTCGGCATCACCGATCTCATCCAGAAAGACCACCCCGCCCATACACTCTTCCAGGATACCGCGCCGGTCACTGGAGGCACCGGTAAAAGCCCCCTTTTTGTGCCCAAACAGCTCTGAATAGGTCAGCTCACCACTATAGGCAGCGATATTGGTCTTTTTTACCGGCAACTCGCCCTGAGGATTCAGTTGCAGCCGGTATAGCGAGTTGAGTGTGTTATAGAGGTTGTTGAAAAAAAACTCCTTGCCTGAACCGGTCGGTCCGGTAATCAGAATCGACGGCAGACCGATGGTGGCCTCCTGCATCACATTTTTGCTCCAGAGCGTAACCCGGTTAAAGAGCGGCTGTGATACCGTATTGATAAAATCAATCACCGCCTGGGAGGTGGGACTGACCCCGATGATGTTACCCAGGCGGTAGGAAGAGACATGGGGATCCTTGTAGCCGACATCGGTGGTCAGACGCTGCACCTCTCCCTGCAATCCCTCGATCCGCTGCAGATCAGAGAGATGGCGGGCCGTCAGCGACCCGATAATCTGCAGGATGCGACGATGTTCCTCGGTAAAATAGCTGTAACGCAATGAGTTGAGGCAGATGACCGCAATCACCTCACCATCGCAGACCACCGGCACCGCAATCTCACTCTTCAGCAGGTCGCTCATGGAGCGGTGGAAACCCTCACCGGTCCGCTCTTCATCCACACTACCGATAATCTTGGGTTGCTGACTCCAGGCCACATAGCCGGTCAGGCTGCGTTCTTCAGGGGACAGTTCGACGCCCCCCACAGGAAAAGGCGGGATGTAGCGCTTCAGCCACTCCTTGTTCTTGGCTCCTACAAGTGTCCCCTGCTCATCCTCCACCACCAGCCAGCGCCGGCCGTCACGTTCTTCAACCAGGGCAATGCTGCCGGTGTCGGCCCCGATCAACTCGGTGGCCTTGGCCAGCACCTTGGTCAGAAACGGCTGCAGGGCGGCATCGCCCTGATTCAACAGCTCGGTGATCTCCGACAGGACTCGAATCTCCAGGTGTTCTCCACCGACCCCGCTGACCACACTGGCAAGCATCTCGGCATGGCCCTGCAAGAGCCCCATCTCAAACTCGGAAAAGCGATATTCTTCACGGCAGAAATAGTTAACCAGACAGATCACCCGGTGGCTGTGAGGATCAAAACGGGGCACCACATAGAGACTGCGCAGCGACATCTGTTCGGTCAGCTCGCGCTTCTGCAGATCATAGCGGGTCAGGTCATTGATAAAGAGCGGTTTAAGCAATCTGTCGTCCCTGATTACGGCCTGTACATCCACGTAGCGGGAGATCAGCGATGCACCGGGCTCCAGCAGAATAGCCCCCAGGCGGTCATACTGCATCTGCAGGGCAGGATCTTCGGCATAGCTGGCCAGCACCTCCAGCGCAGCAGAACCGTCACTGGAGACCAGCGGAGTCAGCACCGAAGCCAGGGCAACCTTTTCCACCAGACGCACCGCTGAGCGGACCATCTGCCCGGCTGCCTCCCGCTTTTTTGACTCCTCAAGCCGCCTGGCCAACTGCACCTGCTGATGGTAACTGCGTGCCTCATCCAGCCGTTCAGCCAGCTGCAGGATGAATTCTGCCAGACGGGACTTGATCTTGCCGGACAGCGCCAGGTCGCCGTGCCGGCTATCGATGCACAGCACGCCGATCGAACGGCCACGACTGACAAGGGGCAGGTAACTGCTGGATGAAAGATTGAAGCGACCGGCAACCGCACCGTCAAGCGTTCCGGCCCCGCCGTCGCCGACACGGAAATCAGCGGGATATTGACTGACAAAAACCCGCGATACCACAGCATCTTGCGTAATAATCGGAAAAGCCACCTCACGCAGTTCAGCCCCGTCAGGACCGGTGGCAAAGGCACAGGTCAATGCGCCGGAAATCAGGTCTTCAAGATAGATCCTGACCAGATCAACCCCGGAAATCAGCCTGACCCCTTCGGCCAGCACATAGAGCAGTTCGGTCTGGTTTTCCTTGCCGTAGCCGTCAATCTTTACACGTAATGCCTGCAGCAACTCATCTTGAGGCATCTCCGCCCTCCTGAGTGTATTAACTACACGATCAAAATACACGCTACACACGCTTCAGGCAAGGCCACAAAAATGCAGCACCCAGTACTACCGTTCACATTTCTAGCGGTTGACTTATCCTTATTATTTAAATATTGTAATCTTACAATACAACCGTCTGCTGCTTTCTGCCACCTGCCAGCATTCCTGTATAAAGGGTTACCCGATGCCCAACACCAGCATACCCTACAAGCAGGTCTTTTCAGCAATCCCGGCACCGGTAATCATGCTGGACACTCAGGGCCACTTTGCCTTTGCCAACAAGGCTGCCTATCAGATTCTCCCCTCCTGCATCCCTCTCGACGACGGGGTAAGCTGTACACCACCAGACTGGCTTGCCGCTGAAATTGACACATTCCTGTACCATACCAAAGAAGAACACACCTTTGAGCACTGTCTGACGCTCGACACCGGACCCCGTCATATCCAGTTCACCCTGACCCGCCTGGACCAGGACAAGCGTCAGAACGGCATCCTGATCACACTCCATGACATCAGCCGCCACAAGCGCGCCGAACAGGCCCTGCGCCTGAGCGAAGAACGGTACCGCATGCTGGTTGAGCACCAGAGCGATCTGGTTGTCAGGGTGGATATCGAGGGCAAACTGCAGTTTGCCAGCCCCTCATTCTGTCTGCTGTTCGGTATTGATGAAGAGCAGCTGGTGGGACGGGAGCTCTGCCCGATCATCAACAGCAGCGGTCAGGCCGTCATGAAAGAGGCCATGCAGCGCCTGGACTGCCACCCCAAGTCCTGTTATCACGAAATCTGCTCCCAGACCCTGGATGGTCTCCGCTGGATCGGCTGGGCCATGAAGGGAGTGGTGGATGAAAAGGGGCAGCTTGAAGCCATTGTCGGTATCGGACGGGACATTACCGACCGCAAAAAGGCCGAGCAGGAGATACTTCAGCTCGCCCATTACGACACCCTGACCGGCCTGCCCAACCGCAGCCTGCTCCAGGACCGTTTGTCCCAGGCCCTCTCGCTGGCCAACCGGAGTAATGCCACCCTGGCGGTGCTCTTTCTCGATCTGGACCGTTTTAAGCACGTCAATGACGCCTTTGGCCACCAGATTGGTGACCTGCTGCTGCAAGAGGTCAGCCGCCGCCTGAAAAGCTGCGTGCGGGCCACCGACACGGTATCCCGGATCGGCGGTGATGAATTTGTAATCATCCTGACCAGCCTGATCAAATGCAGCCAGGCCGGATCAATAGCCGCCAAGATCATCAGCTCCATGAGCCGACTCTTTCAGCTGGGAGGCCATGAACTGTACAGCGGCACCAGCATCGGCATTGCCCTCTACCCGACTGACGGCAATGATGTTGACACCCTGCTGAAACATGCCGATATGGCCATGTACCAGGCCAAGGAGAGCGGGCGGGGCACGTTCAAGTTCTTTTCACCGGAGCACAACGAGAAAATGCTGCAACGCATGCAGCTTGAACAGGCATTGCGCCGGGCAATTGAGCACCAGGAGTTGTCGCTCGACTACCAGCCACAGATCGACAGCGCAACCGGCAGCATCAACGGCCTTGAAGCCTTACTGCGCTGGCAGCACCCCCAGTTGGGACTGCTGCTGCCGGGGCTGTTTATCGCCATTGCAGAGGAGACCGGACTGATTATCCCGCTGGGGGAATGGGTATTACGGACAGCCTGCAGACAGGCGCGGGTCTGGCAGCGGGCCGGCCACCACCAGCTGCGGATAGCGGTCAACATCTCTCCCCGCCAGTTCCAGCAGCGGGGTCTGATACCGATGATTGACACAATCCTGCAGGAGACCGGTTGTGATCCGCAAGGACTTGAGCTGGAGCTGACCGAGACCACCCTGATGGAGAGCCCCAAAGAAGCTACTGCCCTGTTGAAGGCATTGAAACGCCGCGGGATCAGCCTGGCAATTGATGATTTCGGCACCGGCTATTCATCGCTCAGTCACCTCAAGCACTTTCCGATTGACCGGCTCAAGATTGACCGTTCCTTTGTCCATGATCTGACCCGCAGCCGCGAGGACAGCGCCATTGTCGAGGCGATCATTGCCATGGCCCACCGGCTGGGGCTGGAGGTGGTGGCTGAAGGGGTGGAACATCCTGATCAACATGCCATACTCAGCGACTGGGGCTGCAAAACATGCCAGGGTTTTCTCTACAGCAAGGCCGTTCCAGCCGACGAGGCAACGGCGCTACTGGCGACAGCTCAGTATTCCATAGAGATCCCAAGTGCTTTGACGCCTCTGGCAAAACCAGCAGACGATTGACAGAGCCACCTGCCAGAGCCTATTATGCCCCTGCGCCATCAGGAGGCACCCTATGGAACAGGCATCTGACTGCTATATACAGATAGTTGAAGCATTACCGACACCGATCCTGCTCCTCAGGCACAATGGCGTCATACTGCACGCCAACGCCCCTGCAGCATGCCTGTTGGAAACCCTTGAAGGTATTACCCCCCAGCCGGAAATAACCCTGGCCCCGCATTGGATCATGGAAGAACTTGAGTGTTACCACGCTCAGGGTTCACTTTCCCATCAAGCGGAAAAAAGCCTGATCAGCACCACCAACAGCCACTCCTTTGTCCTGATCAGCATCAAACGCCTCAATCCTGACAACAGCGACCTGCTGCTGGTTACCATCAACGATCTTTCCAAGCTGCATCTGATTGAGGACGGCCTGCGGCAACTGGTGGAAGGGATCTCGGAGGCCACCGGGGAGAAATTCTTCCAGTTCCTGGTCCTGCATCTTGCAAAGGCACTGGATGCCGATTTTGCCTTTATCGGCGAATTTGCCGATAGTGAGCGCACCACCATCCAGACCGTGGCGGTCGCGGCCGATGGCGCCATACATGCCAATTTCCGGTTTCAACTCGCCGAGACCCCCTGCGAACAGGTGCTGACCAACGGCCTGCGTATCTACCCCAAGGGGATACCCGAGCTGTTCCCGCTTGATCATCTTGCCCTGGAGATGGGTGTCGAGAGTTATATCGGCATCCCGCTCGTCAGCTCCCGCAGGATAACCCTGGGGCCGATGGCGGTCTTCAGCCGGCGTCCGATCAGAGAGACCCACCTTGCCGCATCCATGCTGCAGGTATTTGCCGTTCGGGCTGCCTCGGAGCTGGAACGCCGCCAGGCCGAACGAGTCTTGAAGGAGACTGAGGCACGTCTCAAGACCATTGTTGATTCGGTCCATACGGGCATCCTGGTGATTGATCCTGAAAACCACCGGATCGTTGATGTCAACGAGCTGGCAGCCAGTAGCCTCGGAAGAACGCGTGAGGAGATGATCGGGACCTCATGCCATCGCTTCATCTGCCCCAATGAAGAAGGCCGCTGTCCCATTACCGATCTGCAGCAGGAGCTTGACAACGAAGAACGGGATCTGATCAGAGCAGACGGCAGCCGCCTGCCGGTGATCAAGACCGTCAGTCGTGTCGTACTGGATGGCCGTGAACATCTTCTGGAAAGCTTTGTCGACATCAGCAGACGCAAGCAGGTGGAGAACAGCCTGAAGGAAAGCGAGGAGCGCTACCGGATGCTGGTTGAAAACCAGGCCGACCTGGTCATCAAGACCGACATGACAGGCAACCTGCTCTTTGTCAGCCCCTCATTCTGCAAACTTTTCGACCAGCCTGAGGAAAAACTGCTCGGTAAGCCGCTCTTGCCGGTCATCATGTCGCCCGACCAGATCACCGCAGCCACCGGGATTGAGCAGATGATCTGCAGCGACACCAGTTATTACCGTGAATACCTCTCTCCGACACGGGAAGGCAAGCGCTGGATCGGCTGGGCGCTGCGCTGCATCTTCAACCAGGCCGGGCGGCCAGAGGCGATTATCGGCATGGGCCGGGATATTACTGATCGCAAAACAGCTGAGAGCACCATTGAGCAGTTGGCCTACCATGACCCGGTCACCGGCCTGCCGAACCGGACGCTGCTGTATGATCGTCTTCAGCTGGCAATTAACCGTGCTGAACGGGACAGTCAGGGCGTGGCGATCCTGTTCCTTGACCTGGACCGCTTCAAGGCCATTAACGATTCATTGGGACACGCTGTAGGCGATCAACTGTTGCGTCAGGTCGGCAATCGCCTGCTTGACTGCGTTCGTTCATCGGATACAGTGGCCCGCCTGGGAGGTGATGAATTCGTCGTACTGATCTCTGCCCTTGACAATGACCACGCGGTGGGCAGTGTGGTTATGAAAATCCTGGAACAGTTGTGTGAACCGTACCGGATTGACGATCATGAGGTCTACACCTCTTCCAGTATCGGCATCTCACTTTTTCCCCGTGATGGCCGCGATGCCGAAGAACTGTTGAAAAATGCCGACATGGCCATGTACCAGGCCAAAGAGGCCGGTCGTAACACCTGCCACTTCTTCTCACCGGAGCTGAACATGCGGGCGACTGAACGGTTGCTGCTTGAGAGCACCATGCGCCGGGCCCTGGAACGGGAGGAATTTTTTCTGGTCTATCAGCCCCAGATGGAGTTACGCAGCGGACATATTGCGGGGATCGAGGCATTGCTGAGATGGCGGCATCCAGATCTGGGGGTTGTGCCGCCAAACAATTTTATTCCAATTGCAGAAGAAACCGGCCTGATTGTGCCGTTGGGGGAATGGGTACTGGCCGAGGCCTGCCGGCAGGCGGTGCGCTGGCAACAGGAGGGGCAACCCCCGCTGCGGATGGCGGTGAACGTTTCTGCCCGTCAGTTTCGCCAACGCAACCTCGGCCTGCGGATCGAAAAAATCCTGATGGAAACCGGCCTTGACCCTGCATTGCTGGAGCTTGAGCTGACTGAAAGCGCAGTCATGGAAAACCCGGAAGAAGCGATCCTGACCCTGCGTCAGCTGAAAAAGATGGGGATTACTCTCTCCATCGACGACTTCGGCACCGGCTACTCATCACTGTCACATCTCAAACACTTTCCGATCGACCGGCTCAAGATCGATCGTTCCTTTGTCAAGCATGTCACCCGGGACCACAATGACGCCACCATTGCCGAGGCGATCATCGCCCTGGCCCACAGTATGAAGCTGACGGTTGTTGCCGAGGGGATCGAACACAGTGAGCAGATGGAGTTTATGCACCAGCGTCACTGCGACACCATGCAGGGCTACTACCTGTCGCGACCGGTAACCGCCGAGGAGTTCGGCACGTTTCTCAAAAGGCTGGGGGAATCGGACGGCAAGGCCCATGGTCTGCTGGGAGGATAACATGGCAAGAGTAAACATTGATAAAGGACAAGCAGATCAGGAATGAGGATTTTTTTGTTCTGGCTGTAACGAGCAAAGTCTGGCGCGGAGGCGTACTACCGAGGCAGGTACCATTCGAAATTATTTCCAAAAACCACTTAGCTGTCATTCCAGTTTTATAGCAAGGATGAAATCAAGGCGGCAAGGAGGTTGCGACGCAGGCGTATATGACAATACGTCGAGGAGCAACCGACGAAGCCAACGCAGATAGCGCCTTGATAGAAAATTGGAATCACAAGCCCTGGCGGATCTGATACATCTCCTCCAGATCCAACCCGTTCTGCTCATAGTACTCCCGCTCCAGCTCCTCGACATAGAAACGGTCCAACCCGGCATTGGCCAGAAAGTCCTCCCTCAGGTGCGCATTTTTCTCAGCAATAATGGTTGGCAACAGAGACTGCAGGTAGACCGCTTCCTTCTGGATTGTAGTAACTGTTTCCTGAAAAACATGGTCCGGCAGGTCTACGGCCAGTTTTTTACGGGCCTTTAACTCTTCCAGCACTTCTCGGCGCAGCACATCCTGCTCCGCCTTGGTGCCATAACTTGAATAGAAGTTTCGTACCCGATGCCGTACCAGTTCAAGCACCATCAGATAGAGCCGTTCCTCCTGATCAACGGCAATCAGGCGACTGTGCAGCGCCTCAAGTGTCTGCTGGTCCTCCTGCACCAGAGGCAGGCCCTCCATCAGGGCCGTCATCTTCATCCGCCCAAAGCGCCCCAGGTAGGGGTTTTCAAACAATTCCTTCACAAACAGCTCTTCAAAACAGCCGGGCTCCAGATTTTCAAAGGCGGCACGATGTTCCAGCAGGCCCTGCAGCATCTCTTCGGTTATGCGCACATTTTCCATGAAAGCCAACTGCCCGATCAGAGACAGGGTACTGTCCAGCCGGTCAAGATAGGTAATCACATAGGAAAACCCCTCCAACAAGGCAGGGTCGGCACCATCCCTGATTTTTTCGTCACAGGTACGACTGAAATCCAGCATCAGCTGATCAAAATGATGGTCTCGGGCGGCAATTGCCCATTTTTTTGCCTTGATCAGGGTCAGCATATCGTCCCGATCAATGGAGCTGTCAATCTCTTGCTGATGCAGGAAGAACCCCTCCAGAATCTGGCGGGTCTGGGCAATGTAGTCGGCCTCCTCACGGGCCTCCTTCAGGTTGCGGCCCTTCTTCAGCAGTTCGTCGAGGGTAAAGAAGAGGGCACCGGGGATCTTGTTGCGTACGGAGAGCGCCTTCAAGCGATTCAAACGGGCATTTTCCAGTGTGCTGATCTCGCCCCTGGCAGTACAGCCGATCAGGATACTGCGGTATTCATCAACAATCCGGCGGTTCAACGGATGACGGTACATCACATCAATCCGCATCCGCTCCTGCTGATAACGGTCAATCTGATGGCCACTTGCCAGGCTCATCAAACGGGCAAAATCATCATCGGCAATCTTTTTCGAACGGAAATACAGTGAACGGAACAGGTCGCGATAGGCCTTGTGGCGCGTATTGATCAGCTTGATAATAAACAGCTGGGCACCTTCATCCTGCAACAGCGGAAACAACTCGTCAACCAGCAGGTCGTCGCGTTCTTCACCTACTGCCGGGGTACGTTTCAGGGTCTTGCCCAGCAGGCGGACCAGCTCCTGCTGTTGCTCGCCCAGCTTGCGGGAAAGTCTGGGAGAATGGACGCAGAAAAAATAGTTGCAGACCGCATTTCCTTCAAAAAAAATGGTGTCGTAGGATTCATGCCCACTGGTCTGTTCACTGAAGTGAAGGCCTCCCCCCTCTTCCTCAAGGCAGGCACCGTTCATGACCAGACGGTTGATGATCTCTGTCTTGGTCAGGTCGGAAGTGGGTTGTTCCACCCCGAACATATATTCGCAGAAATGACCGCCGTTCCCCTCAAAGCGGATCCCTTTCTGGCCCAGGACAAATTCGTTGCCGGGCGAAAAGATTCGCAGCTCATCAGCTTCCTGCACAATATTGAAAAAATAGCGCTGGTAGGCCTCGGTGCCCACCACCAGCACAAAATACTCGATCCCGTTAGCAAGCTGGCCATGGAGGCGTATATCTTTCTGCATGCTGAACTCCCCCCAGTTTCAGATCGAGGATGCTGTCAAGGCGACCGGACAGTATCGCGACATGGGACTCAGCGTTCCAGCTCGAAGTTCATGCCGTCATATGCGAATTCAACACCGTTCGGCAGCCGACGCTCATCTGCGTGGCGCACCTCGTGGGTCAGGTGGGTCAGGATCATGCGCCGCACCCCCAGTTCTCTGAGCGCAGCAATGGCCCCTTCAATATTAAAGTGAAAAGGATGGGGCGACCAGCGCAGACCGTCAACCACTACTGTAGCAACTCCCTGCAACAATGCAAGTGATGCCGGTGGAATTGCACTGCAGTCAGTCAGATAAGCAAAAGAACCGATCCGGTAGCCACAGGAGCCATCAACACCATGCTCCAGCGGAACCGGCAGCACCTGCAGCCCGAACAGATCAAAGGGACCGCCGGTCACCCTGGCCTCCAGAAGCGGGGGATGAGTGGCACCCTTCTCTTGATGGAAGACATAGCCAAATCCGCTCAACAGGCGTTCCATGGTGGCCGGGCAGGCATAACAGGGGATCACCTGACGGTGCAGAAAATAAAAACCTCGCAGGTCATCGATACCATTGACATGGTCGGCATGGGCATGGGTAAACAGCACCGCATCAATCTGCGGTACCATCTCACGCAGCATCTGGCTGCGCAGATCAGTTGAACTGTCCACCAGGATGTTCTTTCCGGCATGACGAATCAGCAGTGACGCCCTGCTGCGGCGATCGCGCGGGTCGGAAGAGCTGCAGACCGGACAGCTGCAGCCAACCATGGGAACTCCGGTGGAAGTTCCACTGCCAAGGACAATAATCTTCATAGGTCAGGCAGAATACCAGATGGCCTTGACGCAGGCAAGGCGGTTTTCCCCCTTGCATCAACTCCGGTCAGCCGCCATAATGTCACCATGCGCATTGCACTTTTCTGTCCCTTTACCCAGGGCCCTACCCGGGGAAACATTACCAGCGTGCAGCGAATAGCACGGCATTTGCAGCTCAACGGCAACCAGGTTGACCTGATCCCCCTTGACGCCCCTGACCGTTCCCTCTGCCTGCAGCGGCTGATTGCAGCACCACCAGACCTGCTGCATGCCTTCCATGCCTTTCACGCCGGACCAATAACCCGCAGTATGGCACACACGCTTGGAGTTCCGTATCTGATCACCCTAACCGGCAGCGACCTGTTTGACCCAGCCTTGCGAGATCACCCCGAAACCCTGCTGGCCCTCAACGATGCGACCAGCATTACCTGCTTTGACCACTTGGTGGCAGAACTTGCAACCCAGACATTCCCTCGGATTGCCGGCAAGCTGGTGGTGATCCCCCAAGGGGTTGAACCCTTTGCGGTTCCTGTCGCAGCGGAACGGACTGCTGACCGTTTTTGCATCCTGCTGCCTGCAGCACTGCGGCCGGTCAAGGGGATCGACTACGCCATCACTCACCTGGCTCCGCTTGCAGCAGAGCGGCCCGAGCTGCGGCTCTGGATTGCCGGCGGGAGCCTTGACGACACGTATACTGAAGCAATAGAGAGGCAAGCAGCCGGGCTGCCATGGGTAAAACTGTTAGGCGAGATCCCCCATCAGGAGATGGGGGATCTCTATGCCGTTGCGGATCTGGTGCTGAACAGTTCTCAGTTTGAGGGGGGGATGGCCAATGCCCTGCTGGAAGCCATGGCAATGGCAAAACCGGTACTGGCCCGTGATGTACCGGGCAACCGCTCACTGATCCACCATGGCAGGACCGGCTGGCTCTACCGGGACGGCAGCGACCTGCGCAACCAGACCAGACAACTGATGGATGATCCGGCACTGCGGGACACTGTTGCGCGTCAAGCCCGGCAGCATGTTCTGACGCAGTATTCTCCGCAACAGGAGGCCGGTTTACTGATCCGACTTTACCACTCTCTGCTGCCTGCCCCTGGCAGCAGTGGAACAAAATAAAAACGGGGAGCAGCAGCCCCCCGTTTGTTCCTGCAGTATAGACCAACCTAAACAGTCCTAGAAGTTGATATCCAGCTGGGTAGTAAAGGTCGGTTTGCCGCCGTACAGGGTCTTCTGGAAGGGGTTGTAGAAGTTTGCGCCAACCAGCACAGAGATGTTTGGCGTAAAGGCCCAGGAAGCACCTGCAGAAAGCGCACTGTAGTAGTTATTGCCGCCCATGTAGTCTACTGCCATCCAGAGTTTGTCAGAGATCTCACTCATGGTCCGGTCCCAGGAAACCAGCACGCCATTGTTGTACTTATGGCCCAGGTTTTTCTCTGCCCCATTGTAACCACCTGCTGAAAGACGCCCAACTACCGGCAGGGTCTTGGCCACAAGTCCATACGCAACGTTGGACATGGTGTTGCCGGAAAGCCCGCGATCAAACGTACCGATACCATACATACCTGCAGCTAACGCCGGCATGCCTTTGAAGAAGGCATCTTCAGGAATGGCGCCTTTAAAGTTAAAGTAGATGGGATGCTTGCTGGCAATTGAATCATTGCCCTGCAGCCCGTCCGTCATGTAATCGACACCGATTTCCAGCTTGAATTTTTCAAAAGGGAGTACACCTACGGTCACACCGGCATCATAGGTATTAGCACCGGCATCGTTGGCATTCGAAAAACGGATATAGTTATCAATACTGATGTTGACCTCTTTGAAGCCTTTGGCATCGGTGGACGGAATCCAGATTTGTCCTGACGGTGTGGCCAGGGCTGCGGTAGCACAGGACAGGGTCAGGGCTGCTGCCAGGATCATGCTGCGAACTGATTTCATAAGTACTCCTCCTATGGGGGGTGATTGGCACCTGCATAAAGCGGATCAAATGCGCCGTTGTTGACATTGCTGTAACAGTAAGCGTGCCAATAATGAGCACAAATTTGGTTGCAGTTGTTTGGCATTTGATTACAATAGGTTACAAACAGGAGCAATTGGAACCTGATGCACTTAATCGCACCACGCCCATGCAACATGACCATTTATTCAGCATTTCGTGCCCTATTGTGCAGCACCCAGGAGTTAGACCATGCCCAACTATCTTGCATTTGCCAGTGACAACTACGCCGGTGTCTGCCCGGAGGCCTGGCAGGCCATGGCAGAGGCCAATACCGGTTTTGTCAGTTCCTATGGTGACGACCCCTGGACCGCTCAAGCCTGCAGCCTGATTCGGGATACTTTTGAGACTGACTGCCAGGTGTTTTTTGTCTTTAACGGCACAGCAGCCAACTCTCTGGCCCTGGCCTCGCTCTGCCAGTCCTACCACAGCGTGATCTGCCATGAGCTGGCACATATCGAGACCGATGAATGCGGGGCCCCGGAGTTTTTCTCCAACGGCACCAAGATCCTGACTGCACCTGGAGCAGAGGGCAAACTTGACCTTGCTGCGGTTGAGCAGCTGATTACGCGGCGGTCCGACATCCATTATCCCAAACCACGGGTGCTCTGTCTGACCCAGGCAACAGAACTGGGCACCGTCTATAACCCTGCGGAAGTGGCTGCGGCAGGTGCTTTTGCCAGACAGCACGGCCTGCGTCTGCAGATGGATGGCGCCCGCTTTGCCAATGCCGTAGCCTCACTGGGCTGCCATCCCGGTGACATTACCTGGCGTGCAGGGGTGGATCTGCTCTGTTTTGGTGGTGCAAAAAACGGGATGGCGGTGGGAGAGGCGGTTGTTTTTTTCAAAAAGGAGCTGGCAGAGGAGTTTGATTACCGCTGCAAACAGGCCGGACAGCTAGCCTCAAAGATGCGCTTTCTGGCAGCGCCCTGGAGCGGCATACTGCAAAATAATGCATGGATCAAACGGGCAACCCATGCCAATCGCTGTGCCCAAACCCTGGCAGATCAGCTTCGGGCAATACCACAGGTAGAACTCATGTTTCCGGTACAGGCCAATGCGGTTTTTGTCAGCATGCCGCAAGCCCTGATCGACTCGCTGCACCGGCTGGGTTGGCATTTCTACAGTTTTATCGGCGCCGGTGGTGCCCGTCTGATGTGCTCATGGGCAACCGAGGAGAGCGACATTGAGGCATTGGTGAGTGATATTAGTGAATTATCGGGACATAGCTGCTGATATTTCCTGTACCAGTTCTCTGGCATCCAGCAGTTCCGCCTTTCTATCAGGCGTCACGAGCCAGGTGCCATAGCTGTCCTGCTCAAGTCTGACCGGTGCCTCCAATACCACGCTGGAAACCTGCCCCACCTGAAGGGCCAGTCCCCCTAACCGCAGGTCCAGCACAACCAGCTTCTCCGGCGCCTGTTCCGGTTCCTCCCCGACATACCAGGCAAGGTCAACCACCGCTGCAACTACTCCGGCAGACCGGACAGCCCCCAGGCACCAGACCGGGGCACGGGGCACCGGCGACAGAGGGCGCAACTCACTTACCTCGGACACCTGTTCAAGAGGCAGGGCATAGTTCTGGCTGCCGGCCTGCAGCACCAGAAAACGCCGGACCTCACTCATACTGTTTCCACCAGCTCAATGGTTTCCTCCAGGGTAAAACGCCGCACCAGCCGTTCCAGTTCATCGGCCAGCTGGGTCAGTTCTCTGGTTGCCAGGGCCATATCCTGCATGGCAGCCAGCTGTTCTTCCGTAGCAGCCGAGACCTCTTCCGTGGCAGCGGCATTATCATCCGCAACCCTGGCGATCTCATCAATGGCCTGCACCATCTTACCTGCCCCTTCCGACTGCATCTGCGACAGATCGGCAATACTGTTGGCCCGCCGCTCGGTGTCCTGAACACTGGCAATAATCTCACCAAAGGCGTTGGCCGTGATATCGACGTTCTTCTTGCCGTCATGGATCATGCGGGAACTCTCCAGCAGGCTCTCATGCACCCGTTGGCTCTCATCACGCAAGGTCGCGATCAGGTCGGTGATCTCACCTACAGAATGGGAAGTACTGTCGGCCAGCTTACGGACCTCATCAGCCACTACGGCAAAGCCTTTGCCATATTCACCGGCCCGCACCGCCTCAATCGAGGCGTTCAGGGCCAACAGATTGGTCTGACGGGCCACTTCTCCAATAAAATCAGCCACCTTACCTACCCGTTGCAGACGACTGTTAAGCTGGTCAAAACGGGTGCTGAGCTCTTCGGTCCGCACGAAAAACTCTTTCATCAACAGCAGGGCAGCACCGGCCAGATCAGCGCCCCGCCTGGCCGTCTGACTGGTTTCACGGGCACAGCGGGAACTTTCCCGGGCGCGGGAGGCCACCAGCTCAATCGAGATCGCTGTCTCTTTGATAATGCGGGAACTGCGTTCAACCAGTTCAGCCTGGGTCTCAGCGCCATGGGAGATCTGTTCAATGGCCCGGGCCACCTCTTCGGTAGAAGCACTGATCTCCACGGCGGTGCCGTTAATCTCCTTGGAAGAGCCGGCCAGCTTGGCGGAACTGCTCCGGATATGCCCGACCAGATCCCGCAGATTCTGGATCATCTGGTTAATAGCCGCGGTCAGTTCATGGGTTTCATCCGGCGTGCTGGTAGGGGGCAGTTGAATATCACAGGAGAGGTCACCCTGGCTGACCTCATGGGCGGACTCCGTTAACATTCCGATATTACGGGCAAACCTTCTCGAAAAGAGCCATCCCATGATCAGGCCCACGGTCAGGGCGACCACAATAGTCAAAAACTGCGTAACGTCAGGAGAATAGCCCAGTGCCGCAACCACCGGCGGAGCAAAGGCCACCACCGCCACAACGGCAACAAAGCCGAGGATGAATTTATACCCGAGGGGCACCCGTACCCGCATAATCATCTCCTCATCTGCGAGAGTAAATTCGTTCTACCGGATCAAAGGCGGCAAACCTGCCCCGCAGGGACGCCGGCATACTCTCGGATTTGCCGAGCACCAGTATACCATTCTGCGGCAAAATATCCGCAATGGCGTGCAGAATTTTTTCCTGGGCCGATCGTTTGAAATATATCAGGGTATTGCGACAAAGCACGAGATCTGCCAACGGGTAACTCTCAATCTGCTGCAGGTCCATCTGCCTGAACCTGACCATTGAGCACATTTGCGGGCAAAGCAGAAAGCCGCCTTCGGTCTCCGAAAAAAACCGGACCTGACGGTCGGCAGAGACTTCACGCAGGGACGATGCTGCATAGAGGGCGCTCCGGGCCCGGGCCAGCGTACTGCTGTCTATATCAGTCGCCAGAATTTCGAACGGCACCTGCGGAGCCTGTTCACCATACAGCTCTGCAAGCAGTATGGCCAGTGAGTATGGCTCCTCTCCGGCAGCACAGCCGATGCTCCAATAGCGCTGCGGCTGGCCTGCGGCGCGCCGTACCAGTGCCGGTAGAACGACCGTTTGCAGTGTTTTAAACAGGCTTGGATTCCGGAAAAACTGGCTGACATGGATCATCAGGGAGGCGTTCAACCGTTCCCGCTCCGCCGGATTGGCACCGAGAAGCTGCAGATACTGGTTAACATCCCGGCAACCGCTGCGCCTGATCCTGGAGGCAACCCGCCTTTTGATGCAGGACTCCTTATAGGCATCAACTACCGGCAGACCGAAGATTGCCGTAAGTTGCTCACGGTCCAGATCCGGCAGGAAATCTTGTGTTCCAAACAGCTCCACCGGCACTCCATTCATGGCGCAGACAATAAAATTGGTGTAGAGTTTGATTGTTGTTGTACCATGCGGTACCTTTACCCGCAACTGGACTGAAAGATCATGAGCCCCCAGGATACCGATACTGCCTTTGATGAACTCCGCCTGATACACCGTGCGCTGAACGGCAGTAAAGAAGAGCTGTTTCAGCTGCTGGAACGGCCATCTCCGGATATCCTGCGGGCAGCCTTGCGTAACCCGGCCCTGGACGAAGGGCACCTGCTGGCACTGCTGCGCCACACCGGCCTGCACCCGGATCTGTTTACCCTGCTGCACCAGCAGCACGAGCCACCTGCCGGTAACTATCAGGTACTTTTTGCACTGGCACAGCATGCCGAGGTGCCGGCCCATATTGTCAGTGCCCTGCTGCCCCGGCTCTACCTGTTTGACCTGCTGAAACTCTGTTGTCTGCCAAGCATCCCGCAGGACCAGAGGGTAGCAGCTGAGCGAGCCATTATTCAACGAATACCAACCCAGCCACTGGGCAACAAACTTACCCTGGCCCGCAGAGGCACCGCTGCCATTGTTGAGGCGTTGCTGAAAGAGGGCCAACCGCAGCTGGTGGCGGCCTGCCTGGACAACCCCCACCTGAAGGAGGGAGCTGTCCATCAGTTTCTTGCCTCTGCCGCCGCCACTGCCGAGACAATCTCCCAGATCGCCCGCCACAACCGCTGGAAACATCGTCCGGAACTGCAGCAGGCCATCCTGAAAAATCCCCGTACACCGGCTATCTGGTTCACGCTGTTTTTACCACGGCTGCCCCGCTCTGTGGTCAAGAACCTGGCCCTTTCGCCACGCCTGGCCCACCACCAGAAGCTATTGGTTAGCGAAGCACTTGGAGGTAAAAAACAGACATGATCCTGCGCATTGGTATCCTGCTACTATTCTGCTGCTGCATTGGCCCGCTAAAGGCCATGGCAGCAGATCTGCCCGGTTTTGCTGTTGCCGGAAAGCCAACCCCGGTATTTAACACCGCCCAATCAGCCCTGCCACTGGCAAAACAGCAGACAGATCACTGTGGTCAAATGCGGCAACTTGAATTCATCGCCCTGCCCGGCACGACATTTGAGGTGATTGCCGCTCCAGCCGGCATCCCTGGTGTATTGGAGGTACATACCAACGAATATCAGGCACCGCCGGGAACTCGGCTGTATGTTACTGCTGATCTGCTGACCCTGCAGCCAACAGCACCACCCAGGCGGATACCACAGCTACCGGCACCAGCCAGAATCATGCAGCAGTTGCGCAGCGCCGTGGGGCTGCCCTATGTCTGGGGAGGAAACCGGCGTGGTGGTGTCATACAAGCCGGACAGGTGCGATTTGCCGGGCTGGACTGTTCAGGACTTTTGTATGAGGCTACCGATGGCTTCGCACCCCGCAATACCGAGCAGCTGGTGGATTTTGGCAAGGCAGTCGCCATTGAGGGGAAAAACCTCCTGGAATTGCTGCAGTTGCTACGTCCCCTTGACCTGATTGTCTGGAAGGGGCATGTCATTATTGTGCTGGATCAGAAAACAACAGTGGAAAGTATCTTGAACTGCAGTGGGGGGAGTGATGGCGTTGTGACAACCCCGCTGGAAAAGCGGCTGAAGCAGTTGCTGAAACAGCGCAAACCAGCCAACAGCTGGCCTGCCGGTGCCGGCAAATCAGCACATTTCGTGGTCCGCAGGTGGATTTAAGCTTTTTTCTTTTTCTCTGGCACCGGTAATTTTAGTTTGCGCAGCACCTGCTCCATATCGCTCCAGACATCCCAGTAATGCTGCTTGTTTTCCTTGTTATGCAGCAGGAACGAAGGGTGAAAGGTCGGCATCACCGGAATGCCGTGCCAGCTGTGAAACTGCCCCCGCATCCGGGAGATCGGTTCCTTGGTCTCCAGCAGGGTCTGGGCGGCAAAGGTCCCCAGGGCCACAATTACCTCCGGCTTGATAATCTGCAGCTGCTGCTGTAAAAACGGCGAGCAGGTGGCAATTTCATCTTTATGGGGATTACGATTGGCGGGAGGGCGGCACTTCAACACATTACAGATGTAGACCTGGGTCCGCTTTAACCCCATTGCCTCAATCAGACGGGTCAAGACCTGGCCGGCCTCTCCCACAAACGGTTGTCCCTGCCGGTCCTCGTCAGCTCCGGGAGCCTCTCCCACAAACACCAGCCGGGCCTTTTCAGGGCCTGCCCCAAACACCAGATTGGTACGGGATTGGGCAAGATCGCAACGCTGGCAGTCACCAATCTTCCGGCGCAGCCCTTCAAGGCCCTGGAGGACGGCAGGCAGCGGCTGTTCCTGGCGCTGCTGCTCAGGCTCCCGGCCTCTGTTCACCGTCTGCTGCAACTCCTCAAACGGCAGTCCGTCAACACCGCTCTCTTCCAGCTCCTGCAGATATTCGCGCACCGAGGCGTACATGCTCTGGGGGTGCAGTCTGTTCATGGCGCAAACCTCATCTTTGCTTTTAGCTTCATCCTGCAGTATGCTGAAACAATGCCTGTACTACTCTTGACATCGTTCTTGATCCTGCTCTTCCCAACCAGCGGTCTTGCCTGGGGAGGCGGCACCCATCTGCTGATCGGTCTTGATGTGTTGTCCCGGCTGCAGCAGTTGCCGCCCCAGCTTGCCACCCTGCTGGGAGGCTACGCCAATGACTTCCTCTATGGTTGCCTGGCGGCTGATATCATTGTAGGCAAAAAGCATACCCACTACCTGTTGAACTGTCACCGCTGGCGGGTGGGGGCACGACTGCTGCAGTCTGCCCAGGATGATCCGCAACGGGCCTGCGCCTATGGCTATCTCTGCCATCTGGCAGCCGATGTGGTGGCCCACAACTACTACGTGCCGTACAAGACCATCCGCTCCTTCTCAACCATTGCCCTGCGGCACACCTACTGGGAACTGCGTTTTGAATCCTTTATCGAGCCGCAGATCTGGGAACGCGCCCAGGAGATCTGCCGGGCCGGCCGCCCCCATGACGACGCCCTGCTGCGCCGGGTTATGGCACCGACCCTGTTTTCCTTTGGCAACAACAAGCGGATCTTCAACTCGATTCTGCTGCTCTCGCGGCTCGAGCGCTGGCAGCTGCTGATCAAGGCACTTTCCACCCGCTCACAGCACAGTCTTACCTTTGAAGACCGCCAGGAGTATCTGAAAGTTACCATGGAAGTGGTGATGGACCTCTTGACCCATGGTGAGGAGTCATTCTGCTGGCTGGCTGATCCTACGGGAGAGGCGGCCCTGGAGGTTGCGCAGGAGATGCGGCGTCATCTGCGCTTTCTGTACAAGAGTGGTCGTTTTACCCGTGAAGAGGGGATGGAGCGGGTTGAGTTCATCAAGCCTACCCTCAAGCGCTCGATCCACCACCCGGAACTGCTGGCAATCCTGAAAGGGGCCTGCCACGAATCAAGCTCACCTTTTATCCTGCAGTAGCTCCCGTATCCGATCCAGAATCAGTTCTGCCAGCCGGGTCTTGGCCATCAGCTCAAGCGGTTCGATCCTGCCATCCCGATACAAAATCCGGGCGATATTGGTGGCCACATTGAAGCCAGCCCCTTCCTGACTGACATCGTTGGCTACAATCATATCAAGGTTTTTGGCGGCCAGCTTGGCTGCGGCATGGGTCTGCAGATCTGTGGTTTCTGCGGCAAAGCCCACCAGTAACGGACGCCGTTCCAGCTGCCCCAGCTCAGCCAGGATATCCGGATTTTTCTCCAGCTGCAGGGTGAGTGTTTCACCAGACTTTTTCATCTTTTCGCCACAACGCAGTACAGGGCGATAGTCAGCAACCGCTGCTGCCTTGATCACCACACTGCAGTCCGGCACGCAAGCCATAACCGCCTCATGCATCTGACGGGCTGACTCAACCTGCACCAATTCAACCCCTGGTGGCGGCGCAAGACAGGTCGGTCCGCTGACCAGTATCACCTTCGCCCCGCGATGCCGGGCTGCCCGGGCCAGTGCATAGCCCATCTTGCCTGAGGAATGATTGCTGATATAGCGCACCGGGTCCAGTTCCTCCCGGGTTGGCCCGGCAGTTATCAGCATGGTCTCACCGGCAAGGTCATCACCGGCAAGCAGGGCACAGGCCTCGTCAAAGATCCGTTCCGGCTGGGCCAGACGCCCGCTTCCCTCCCAGCCACAGGCCAGGCTGCCGCTTTCAGCATCAACAAAACAATAGCCGTGCCGCCGCAAACGGGCTTCATTCTCCTGATAGAGCGGATTTTGATACATATTCACATTCATGGCCGGTGCCAGTAACACCGGCGCCTTGGTGGCCATGACGGTTGTGGTCAGCAGATCATCGGCAATGCCATGGGCAATCTTGCCGATCAGATTGGCTGTGGCTGGCGCAATCAGCAGCAGATCAGCACGGTCAGCCAGAGAGATATGCCCGATCTCACGTTCCTGATACAGGTTAAACAGTTCAGTTGAAACCGGATTACCGGACAACGCTTGAAAAGTGAGTGGCGTCACAAATTCTGTTGCTGCTCTGGTCATGATCACATGGACATCGGCACCGGCCTTGGTCAGCAGACGCAGCAGTTCCACCGCCTTATACACCGCAATGCCGCCGGTTACCCCCAGTACAACCGTCTTGCCTGTCAGTTCTGTCATGGTCTTAATCCAGATACGGGTTATGGCGTTTTTCATGGCCAATGCTGGTGGTAGGGCCGTGACCGGGATAAACCTGCACCTGGTCCGGCAGGGTAAAGAGACGGGTCTTGATCGACTCCACCAACTGGGTATGAGAACCGCCCGGCAGGTCAGTCCGCCCGACACCATCGGCAAACAGGGTATCCCCGGCGATCAGCCTGCCTTCTGCCTCAAGATACAGGCAGCAGCCCCCCTGGGTATGCCCCGGTGTATGAATCACCTGCAGCCGGTGTGTCCCGAACTCGATCTGCATGCCATCTTCCAATAGACGATCAGGCTGAGGCGAATTCTCACCCGGCAGACCGTACATGCCTGCCGTTTTGGCTACCCGTTCCAGTAGCGGGGCGTCGGCCTGATGGATATAGAGCGGTGCACCGGTTGCCTGGGTCAGTTGGCGATTACCGCCGACATGATCAAAATGGCCATGGGTGTTAATGATTGCAACAATCGTGAGACCGCGCTGTTTGACCTGCGCAAGAATCCGGTCAACCTCATCTCCGGGATCAACCACAACCCCCTGTCCGGTGGCTTCGCACCCGAGCACAAAGCAGTTGACTCCCAGTGCACCAACAACAACCGTATCGAAGATCATATTCAGGTATCCTTCATTTACTGGATGGCATTCTTGCAGCAGCCTCTTGCCGCTGCATCAGATTAATGGTATCTTTTCCCATACTCAGGAGGGACCAGAAATGGCAAAAAAACCGGTCGTTGACCAAGAAGTCTGTATCAGCTGTGGTCTCTGTATCAGCCTCTGCCCGGAGGTATTCCGCTTTAACGCCTCCGGCAGGTCAGAATGCTTCAACCCTGACGGGGCCGGTGAGGCCGATATCCAGGCCGCCATCGACGGCTGCCCGGTACAGGCCATCAGCTGGGAATCCTGAACCATCCCGGTGGAGTTCAACACATTACACCAAAGGAGAGAATCGATGCAAAAGTATGTCTGCACTATCTGCCAGTATGAGTATGATCCAGCCGTTGGCGACCCTGACCACGGTATTGCACCCGGCACTGCCTTTGAAGACCTGCCCGACGACTGGTGCTGCCCGCTGTGCGGTGCCGGCAAGGATGTCTTTGAAGCAATGTAACCAAGCCCCCTTCCCCTTTACCAGGATGTTAACGCCACCGGCAGAGGGGAAGGGGGTCTGACCTCACCCCTTCAGCTCGCCATCCAATACGGCCAGAAACTCTTCCAGTTCTGCCGGTTGCAAGTCTCCCATATGGGCGATCCGGAAGGTCTTGCCCTTGATCTTGCCATAGCCGTCATCAAAGGCGTACCCTTTTTCACCCAGTTGTTTTTTGATCGCAGCCAGATCCACCCCACGGCTGTTTGCCACACTGGTCAAGGTCACGGAACGGGCACCTTCTGGAGCAAACAGCTCAAACCCGCGCTCCAGCACCCAACTCCTGGTCCGCTCCGCCATAACACGATGCCGCTCCCAGCGGGCCTCCAGCCCTTCTGCAAAGAACCGCTGCAACTGGCAATCGAGACCGTAGATCAGTGAGATGCAGGGAGTTGAAGGCGTGTTATCCTTGTCGTCGTTGGCAGCAAACTCCATGAAATCAAAGTAGTAGCCACGATTTTCAACGCTTTGCGCACGCTGCAGCGCCTTTTCCGTTGCCGTAAAGATGGCCAGGCCCGGCGGCAACGCAAAGGCCTTCTGGACACCAAAGATGCAGCAGTCAATTCCCAGCTCATCCAACCCGATCGGCATGGCGCTCATGGAAGAAACCGTATCAACAATAAACACGACATCCGGGTAGTTACGCATGACGGCAGCAATCTCGGCTAACGGCGACAACACCCCGGTGGAGGTCTCATTGTGGATCATGGTCATACTGTCATACTTGCCGGTTGCCAGGGTTGCATCCACCAGCTCCGCAGTAATCGGCTGTCCCCAGGGGACCTTGATGGCATCAGCCTCTTTGCCGCACCGCAGGGTCACATCATGCCACTTGTCAGAGAAGGCACCATTACAAAAATTGGCACAACGCCCCTTGACCAGGTTGCGCAGCGCCCCTTCCATGGCACCAAAAGCACTGGAGGTAGCCAGGAACACACGACTCTCCGTCATCATCAAACGTTTCAGGTTTGTCTTTATCCGTCCATGCAGTTCAGCATACTCTTTCATCCGATGGCCGATCATCGGCTGAGACATTGCCGCAAACACCTCTGGAACCACATTGACCGGACCGGGAATAAACAGCTTCTTGACCATTGCGCACAAACTCCGAATATCAGTAATAATAAGCTGTTTCGCTATAGCAGAGCAGCCGTTTAAAGTCAAGGCAGCCCCCATGCAACATTGCCGCAACACACACTGCAACACATGCAACTACGCACAATCCTGTTGCTTTTCTGTTTACAGCATGTTAGTTAGAGAAAATTTTGCAACATTCAATAATATGAATCTGTAGCATGTCTCAGAAATCAGATAACAAAGGGGAATCGACGCATGGCACACCACCACACCACTCCATCTCTCAATGAGCTGGTCACCGGGGTAGCCAACCGGCTCAAGACAGCGGGAACCGGCTTCTACCTCATGGTCTTCATTGCCGCAGCCGTGGTACTGGCCTCTGCCGGTACCGGCCTGATGGCCATGATCAAGGGGCATGAAGCATACTACAATGTATATCGCGAGGTCCCCTGGGGTGTTCTGATCGCCACCTACGTCTTTTTCGTCGTAAGCTCCACCGGCCTTTGCCTGATCTCCTCCATCGGCCACGTCTTCGGTGTCCAGGACTTCATGCCGATCGCCAAGCGTTCGGTCTTCCTCTCCATCGCCACCATCCTTTCCGGCTTCTTCGTGATCGCCTTTGAGATCAAACTCCCTTGGCGGATGGCAATCTGGAACGTGATCTCTCCCAACCTGACCTCCAACATCTGGTGGATGGGTACCCTCTACGGCATCTACCTGGCCTTCATGTTTGCCGAATACATCTTCCTGTTGATGAACAAGCACCGTCCGGCCGTCATCTGCGGCTTCAGCGGTTCAGTGGCCGGTATTGCAGCCCACTCAAACCTGGGTGCCGTGTTCGGTCTGCTGATGGGCCGTCCCTACTGGCAGGGTCCCTATATGCCGATCTACTTTATCGCCTCAGCCATGATGACCGGTTGTGCGGTTATCCTGATGTTCCACATCCTTGGCTACAAGATCAACAAGCAGGAAATGGCCCCTGACATGCAACGCGCCCTTGAGGTTACCACCAAGATCGGTATCCTGTTGATCTGCGTGATTCTGTTCTTCACCACCTGGAAGCTGATTGCCGGAGCAGCCGGTCAACCCAACGGCGCCTTCCCGGTTGTTCAATCCGAGGTTGTCGGCCACCACGCCTTTGTATTCTGGTTCTTTGAAATCCTGCTGGGCATGGCCGGTCCGCTGGTACTCTTCATCCTGTCCAAAGGGCGCAATCTGAAGTTGATGCTGATCGCCTCCCTGTCGATGGTGATCGGTATTTTTGTCATGCGCTTCAACCTGGTCTATCTCGGCCAGTCCCTGCCGGTCTACTATGATCTGGGGGTCAATGAGTTCAAGGAAATGCTGCGCTATTCGCCGTCGGTATACGAATGGATCATTACCGCCGGCGGCTTTGGCCTGACTGCCCTGCTGTTCCTGATCGGAGAAAAGGTTTTTGACGGTCACAAGGTTGAAGATCACTAGACCACACGGCATACCAATCACTACAACAAGGATACCAAATCATGAATAAAAACATAGATCTGAACAATCTGCAGAACGAAGGGGTCGAGAACGTACCGATGCAGGAGCGCCGGGATTTCCTCAAGATGGGTCTGGCCATTACCGGTATTTTTGCCGGCGGCACCCTGTTTTCCGCCATCTCAACCTTCAACAGCGCCCACGCCTCTGACTTTGCCAAGAAATACCCCTACAAGCCCCATTACAGCATGGTGATGCAACAGCACCGCTGTATCGACTGCGAGCGCTGTATGGAGGCCTGCGTGGCCACCAACCATGTGCCGCAGGTACACGGGGCCTACCGCACCACCATCCTTGAAAAGGAAACTCCGGATGCCGTGGGCGGCAAGCGTGAATTTATTCCAATTCTCTGCAACCAGTGCAACCTTCCGCAATGTACCCGGGTCTGCCCAACCAAGGCCACCTACAAGGACAAGACCACCGGCATCGTGCTGATGGATATCAAAAAGTGCATCGGTTGTCTGACGTGCCAGGAAGGCTGTCCCTACAACGCCCGCTACTTCAACGAGCACAAAAAGGCGGTTGACAAGTGTAACTTCTGCTGGGATACCCGCCTTTCCAAAGGTGAAAAAGACACGGCCTGTGCCCACGCCTGTCCGGCAGACGTGCGCGTCTTTGGTGACCTGTCAAACCAGGAAGACCGGGTCTTCAAAATCGTCCACCAGATCGAGCGTCCGGTATGGGTTCTACGGCCCGAGGCAGGCACCCGTCCCAACGTGTTCTATACCAAAGGATAACCAACACTATTTCTTTTACGAGGATTCTACGCTATGACGATACGCACACTGTTTATGACCGCTGTAGCCGCACTGTCCCTGGCAGCCGGAGTTGCCGTTGCCGCCAGCTACCCTGAGGCTCCGATCGTCTATGACAAGCCGGTTCGTGGAGTGATCTTCTCCCACAAGGTTCACGTTGACAAAGGCCTGGGCTGTGACATGTGCCACAACCACCTCTTTGAACAGCAGGCCAAAAAAGTTCAGGCCAATAAGGACTTCGTCATGGAGTCGCTCTACCAAGGAAAATACTGCGGCGCCTGCCACAACGGCTCGTTGGCCTTCGCCTCCAACACCCGCTGCGCCACCTGCCATATTGGCGTAAAAGGAGATGAGCGTTCAAAGAATGGCGGCAAGGCGGAGAAAAAGGGGCACTAAGTCCACCAGCTCAACGATACAAAGAAAGGCGCCTACCGTTTCCGGTGGCGCCTTTCTTTGTATCAGCCTGTTGCTATTGAGGTACACTATAACTCCTCAAACATCTCCTCGCCATTCTCCTGATCTGCAAGGTCATCAACCTCATCAATCCGGTCTTCCTTCAATGCCTGCAGAAAACGCCGGTTTTCACCAAGAGTCCTGGAGACCTCCTGCAGCAAAGACTCCAGCTGTTCATCCTTCGGCGGGTCAACCGTCATACCTTACCCGCCAAGCCCATCCAGATAGCGTTCAGCGTCCAGGGCCGCCATGCAGCCGGTACCGGCCGAGGTAATGGCCTGACGGTAGGTATAATCCTGCACATCACCGGCAGCAAAGATACCGGGAATGCTGGTCTGGGTGGCAAAGCCGTCGGAGCCGCCTTTAGTCCTGAGGTAACCGTCCTTCATCTCCAGCTGACCATCAAAGATTGCAGTGTTGGGTGAGTGGCCGATGGCAACAAACACGCCATCCAGCTTGATCTCCTTGGTGGAACCGTCGCGAACATCCTTGATCCGCATACCGGTCACCCCCATGGCATCACCAAGGACCTCATCAAGGACATGAAACCACTCGATGGTGACCTTGCCCTCTGCAGCCCTCACCTTCAGCTTGTCTGCCAGGATCTTTTCAGAACGAAACTGATCACGACGATGCACCACCGTCACATGACTGGCGATGTTGGCCAGGTACAGGGCTTCCTCAACGGCGGTATTGCCGCCGCCGATCACCGCGACCGGCTTGTTGCGATAGAAAAAACCGTCACAGGTGGCACAGGCTGAGACACCTTTCCCTTTGAAGGCCTCTTCAGACGGCAGCCCCAGGTAGCGGGCCGAAGCGCCGGTGGCAATAATCAAGGCATCACAGCTGTAGCGGCCACCATCCCCCTGCAGGATAAAGGGGCGCTGCGTCAAGTCTGTACTCACAATTGTGTCATAGATGATCTGTGTATTGAATCGTTCGGCATGCTGACGCATCCGCTCCATCAGATCCGGTCCCTGCACCCCTTCAAAATCACCGGGCCAGTTATCTACCTCGGTAGTTGTGGTCAGCTGCCCACCAGGCTGCAGACCGGCGATCAGGACCGGATTCAGATTTGCCCGGGCCGCATAGACAGCAGCCGTATACCCGGCAGGGCCGGAACCAAGGATGATCAGACGATGATGTTGCATCTCAGCCATATAACCTCCCAAAAATAAAACTATCCCCTGCAACACTGCAAGGGATAGGTACTCAACTGGTATGACAGTGTATCGTTATTCCGCCTTGGTTCGCAATCCTGCGGCGATATTGAAGTCTATATCCACCACAATAGTCAGCTTGTCCTTGTCAGGATCAGCCATCACTTCAAAGAGCCGTTTATCAATAAAAAGACTTAGATTGAGAATGTCTTGCTTTAAGGCTGTTGGCAGCGGGTTTTCCGGATCGGAAAGTTCGGCCTGAAAGAAACTCCAGACCTTCTGGTTGAATTTAATCGCCTCAAGCAGCTTTTCATCACGGTCTGGCGCAGCCCAGTTTTCCTGCACCTGCTTTAACATCAGACCGGCACGGGTCAGTACCGACGCCTCAAGCTCGCGACCTGAAAGGGTCTCTTTCTGCATACTGGTGTAGCTGTTAAGTGCTGTCTGGCTCATCCGTTATGACTCCTTCTGCAATTTTGTTTCATAATAAACAATTCCAAGGGGAAATCAAGCCTGCCTTCTAAAACACTTCGCCTTTCCAGGCTTCATACTGATCAGCAGTCGGATCCATCGACTTACCGTTCGCATCTTTCCCCAAAAATTTAAAGACAAGGTGGCTGGGATCAAGAATGCCTCCTTCAGTTATAGGATCAAAAGTACCTCCGTTGGTATCTGCCTTTTGACGTAGCGTAAAGGTCAGGGTTGCCTGTCGGGTTGTCGGATCATAGGAGACACTTTTGGGAAGATAAGGCACCGAGGTATCCCGTGCGCTGTATAATCCATTGTTGTAGAGACCTGTGGTACCACCAGATGCCTTGCTGATCCGCCAGTTCAGCGGGTCCACCACTGAGCTGATATCCATTTCTGAATCAAAGGCAAATTTTACGGTAAAGTCTTTAGTTGCACTGGGCTCCATAAACGCCGACGAAAGTGCCACCAGATTCACAGCCGACAAATCAAGCTTCAAAGAGCTCTTGGTACTGTTGTAGTAGGAAATCTTTGGCTGCTTGATCTCTGCAGCCAGCTCTTCAGCTGAGAGCAACGAATCTGACGTGGCAATTTCAGTCAGCGTATCAACAATTTCCTGGGCCTTGTCCTTTTCTCCAAGCCCTGCGTACGCCCTGCCGAGTTCAAGCAGAGCCGGCGAAAAATCTGCCTTGAGATCTGTGGCCTTTTGAAGTGCCTCAACTGCTTCGTCGTATTTTTCCTGTCCGTTCAGCGCCATTCCCAAGGCATAATAACCGTTGCCGTCCTTGGGCTCCAGCTTGATAACTTGCCGGAAATTGGCCTCGGCCGAAGTATAATCCCCATTTTGAGCCTGTAACTGACCCAGCATGTAATATGCCAAGGTGTTCTGATTATTCTGTTTAATGCCGTCCTTGAGAACCTTTTCAGCCTCGCTCTTCTGACCATTATCAATATAGACACCAGCCAGAGTGGTGTAAACCGTATCCTGGGTCTTATCCACCTTCAGAGACATCTTGTAGGCATCAATCGCCTCTTTACGCTTACCCAGGCGGGCATAAGCATCACCCTGATACGTATAAGCCTCGGTAAGATCGGGCTGCATGGCAGCGGCCTGCCTGAAAGCTGAGGCGGCCTCGCTGTACTTCTGGCTCTGCATCAGATTGATACCACTCGAAAGCAAGGTATTAGCGACATTTGTGCGAAGGTCTGCTGCAGAAGTCAGCGCAGAAAACATTTTCTGTACGTTATCTGAAAAATCAAATGCCATGACTGCCGCCTCCTTCCTCGTATATTTTGCAACCCTACTTCTATTGCGTAATGGGAAACGTCTCGTGTATACTTCGTCTGTCCGAGCACAGCTACTCTACTTCTACCTATCGGAGTATACCTCGATTTTCTTTACATGAACAGTCCTGCACTTCACAATATTCTGGCCCAGGCCGAGCAGTTCCATACCGACGGTCGCCTTGAAGAGGCGGCCGACCTGTATCGACGTATTCTCACGATCAAGCCTGGGCTCTCCCGCACCGCCTACAACCTTGGTATACTCCTGCTTGAGTTGCAGAATTATCACGGAGCCGGAGCTGCCTTTGAGCAGTGCCTTGCCATTGAACCATACCTGCTTGAGGCACGTCTGAACCATGCCTTTGCCCTGCAGGAACAGGGCAGAATCACTGACGCACTGACACGCTACCAAACAATAATCAGTACGACCCCCGACTGCATTGAAGCCCGCTTCAATCTGGCCTGCCTGCAACTCCTGCAAGGCAATCTGTCTGATGGTCTGAACGGTTATGAGTTGCGTTTTTCCACCAATGCTCCGGTTACGGCACGGCATGGCACCATGCCACTCTGGGACGGCAGCCGCAGACCTGGTCTGCGGCTTTTGATCCATGCCGAGCAGGGCTATGGCGACACCCTGCAGATGCTGCGTTATTTACCAATGCTGGCAAACGATGGCCTTGAAATCACCTTGGAAGTCCCTGCTCCGCTCTATCGACTCTGTTCACGGATTGACTCAATCCACTGTGTAGAGCGCGGCACCCCGTTACCGGAACTGGATTACCAACTGCCGATCATGAGCCTGCCGCGAGTTATGAAAGCGACTCTGTCCAGCATACCCGGCACAACCCCTTACCTGACGCCTGATCCGGAACTGGTCAGTCAATGGCGGCACCGCCTGCCTGAAGCAGGCGGTCTGCGGGTCGGACTGGCCTGGGCCGGGCGGATGGACCTGCCGGTCAACCGCAAGCGCAGCTGTCCGCCGCCCCTGCTGCAACCACTTCTGGCAACCGATCGGGTCAGTTTCATCAGTCTGCAGGTTGCAGCACCGGAAGGTTTTCAGCTCAGCGATCCACGTCTGCTTGATTGCAGTGCCGATCTGACTGACTTCGACCAGACGGCAGCCCTGATTGCCACCCTTGATCTGGTCATCACCATTGACAGCGCTGTGGCGCATCTGGCCGGCGCCCTGGGTGTACCGACCTGGTTAATGCTGCCGACAGTGCCAGACTGGCGCTGGCTGCTTGAGCGCAATGACTCTCCCTGGTATCCGGAGATGCAGCTTTTCCGGCAACCGGCGCCGGGCGCCTGGGAAACGGTGATTTCAACGATAACTGAGCAGCTCTCCACTGCCTGCTCACCACGCATCTGGTGCTATCACGACGGCCGGGATTTTCATAACAATCTGACAGCAACCCGCCCCACCCCGTTGAGCGACCGTTCTCAATGGCCCGCCCTGGGACTACGTGAAGCCGATTCACCGGTTGCAGCTGACTGGCTGCTGTTCCCCTATTACCTTGAACATCTTGCCGAATACCACACCATTGAGGGGATGTGGCATTTCCTTGAACAGCTACCCTGGTTTAAAGAACGCCAGGAACATCATATCCTGTTCAGTGACCATGACTGTGAGGCACCCTATCACTCCAGCGCGCACTGGTTCAGGGCCAGTGTCCACCCCCGCCGCCATGATCCTGCTGTTTGCGTCATCCCCTATCAGGTTGCAGTACCGCCGGAGCAGCTCCACTTTGATCTGTCCCGCATCCGGCACCACGTCAGCTTTGCCGGCTTTCTGGGGCTGTTGCGGGAGCGTGCACCAATGCTGAACGGAGTAATTGCCGAACCGCGCCTGGTCCATATGTTTGATCTGACCACCTCGTTCCATCTGCACCAGGCCACCGAAGTCCGGGAACAACGGCGTCAACGCTATCTTGAGATTTCCAGCGCATCCATCTGCATCCTCTGCCCACGGGGAGACGGCAGCTCTTCGATCCGTTTTTTTGAGGCCCTGGCGCTGGGCAGGATCGCGGTGGTACAGGAACCGGTTTTACTCCCCTTCAGTGACCGGATCGACTATACGCGTTTTGTGATCAGCATACCCCGGGACCGGTTGGATCAGGCCGGGACCATTATTTTCAACTGGCTTGCCGCCCTTGGTGACGAGGAACTGCTCCAGCGCTGCCGGGAGGCACGCTTTGCCTGGGAACAGCACCTTTCTCCCGCTGCACTGCCACGGGGAGTTGTCCGCCAGCTCAACCGGCAGATGCTTGCCCGCCCCTCCAAATGGCCGGAAGCGCTGCCCGGCCATGACCGTGATGGCTGGCAACAACAGATGAACCGGGCCGCCGTCCTGTTACTGAAAGGGAAACCGCTCGAAGCACGACAGCAGCTGGCTGCGGCCCTGCAGATCAACCCGCGTTCCGCCCTGCTGCAGGTCACCATGGGCGGTATTGAACAGGAGCTGGGTAACGATCGCTCTGCCGAGGCATATCTGCTGGACGCCATCCAGTATGACCATCGCTGTTATGATGCCTACCTGCTGTTGGCCGGCCTCCTGGCGCGAACCAACCGGCCGGTTGAGGCCGTGGGGCGTTTCTACCAGGCCAGTCTGATCCGCCCTGCCGAGCTGCTGCCCTACCAGCTGGCCCAGCCCCTGCTACTGCAGCTTGGTCGCCAGGATGAGGCCACCTACTGCCAGGAACAGATTACACTGCTGAGCGGTAGCGGGGCTGCAGCATGAACCGCCACCAGCGTCCTAAAGGTTCAGTCGCTGTCTGGTATCGTCTCGGCACCCGGCAACTCCGGCAGAATCGCCCGGATGACGCGGCTGCGAGCTTTCGTCAGGCGCTGGCACAGGATCCGATGCTGGCGGCAGCCTGGCACAACCTGGCCCACGCCTGTCAGCAGATGCGCCAGTATGATCACGCCCTGGTCAGCTACCGCCGGGCCTTGCAGTACTGTCCCAATGATGCCTGCAGTCTCAACAACCTGGGCGTACTGCTCCGGGAGCTGGGACGCCTGGATGAATCACTGCAGGTTCTGGGACAGCTTGTCAGCCTCTACCCTGATGACGGCGACGGCCACTGGAACCTGGCGCTCTCCCTGTTGATGACCCGACGCTACCCTGAAGGCTGGCAGGAGTATGAATGGCGCTTCCGCCGGACTCTCCCGGTCCGGGTCCATGATCCCGGCAGCCCCCGCTGGCAGGGGGAAGCGTTGGAGGGGAAAACCATCCTGCTCTGCTGTGAACAGGCCTATGGCGACAGCATTCAATTTGTACGCTTTGCCGCCGGCCTTGCCGATTGGGGCGCCACGGTGCTGCTGCACTGTCCGGACCAGTCCCTGGCGCAGCTTCTTGCCGGTGCGCCGGGGGTCAGCCGGACCATGACCCCGGATGAACCGTTGCCGCCGCATGACTGCTGGTCTCCTCTGCTCAGCCTGCCGCTTTATCTGCAGACCAGTCAGGAAAGTATTCCGGCCTGCCCCTACCTGTTTGCCGGGAAAACCGCCAGCCAACCGGTACTATCCGGCACCGGCCTCAAGGTCGGTCTGGTCTGGTCCGGCCGCAGCACAGACCCGCAGCGGGCCTGCCCCGTGCAACTGCTGGCACCATTGGCGCGCTTTTCAAGGCAGGTCACGTTTTTTTCGCTCCAGCTGAACAGCACCCGCCATGACCTTGATCTGCTGCAGCACCTTTTGGGAATCATCGATCTGGCGCCGCACCTGAGCGATTTTCAGGCCACTGCAGGGATCATGCAGCAGCTTGACCTGATCATCAGCATTGACAGTGCCCCGGCCCACCTGGCCGGTGCACTGGGACGGGAGACCTGGCTGCTGCTGCATCAGGCCCCTGACTGGCGCTGGGGCCTCCAGCACGCAGATTCGGACTGGTACCCCACCATGCGGCTCTTCCGCCAGCCGGCAGGTGAGTCGTGGCAACCGGTGATTGATCAAGTGGTCGAAGCCCTGGAGCAGCGGCTCAACAGCAGCGCCGCCAGCATTCCGGTTGCGGACACCGGCGACCTGCTGACACTGGGGGACCGCCTGCGTGAGCAGGAACAGTGGAGCGCAGCGCACCATCTCTACCGGCTGGCTGCCGGGCTGGCACCGAACAACTACCGTGCAGCGCTCTGTGCAGGCGGATGCCTGATGTTTCTCAATCGTCCTGACGAGGCAGCCACCTGGTTCCGGCAGGCCATTGCATTAAACCCGGAAGTGGCTGATGCCCATATCAATCTGGGCATGGCCTTGCTGAGCAGCGGCAACCTGCAGGAAGGCTGGCGCGAGTTTGAATGGCGCAGCTGTGCCATCACCGCGCAGCTGCCCCCTATTCCCGCCCTGCCGGTCATACCGCCCAACAGCCGTCTTGACGGTACGACGGTCCTTATCCATGCCGAACAGGGAATGGGCGACCTGCTGCAGTTCGCCCGCTACCTGCCGCTGCTGGCAACAACCGGGGCGCAGATTATCGTCAGTGTCCCGGCCGTGATGCAACGCCTGATAGCCGGTCTGACCGGCGTCAGCCGGGCCGTCTCCCATGGCGAACTGCTGCCTGAGGCTGACTATCAGCTCCCGCTGCTTTCCCTGCCGGAATGTCTGTCAGAGCTGGTGCCCGCCATCCCTGTCCAGGTACCGTACCTGTTGCCTGACCCAGCCCTGCAAGCGGCATGGCAGTCACAGCTTGCCGACAACGGCGTACTCAAGGTCGGCCTGATCTGGCGCGGCAGCAATCTGGGGAAAAGCGGTTACAGCAGGGCTCTGACCACAGAACTGCTGCGTCCCCTGACAGAGGTGGAACAGACCACCTGCTACAGCCTGCAACTTGGCGCCAGCAGCGAAGAGCTGTCCCAACTGCCCGGCATCATTGATCTGGCACCGCAGATTACTGATTTTGCCGATACGGCGGCCATCATGGTCAATCTTGATCTGGTGATCAGTGTCGATACCTCCACCGCCCACCTGGCCGGTGCCCTGGGCTGCCGCTGCTGGGTACCGCTCCTGTTTGCGCCTGACTGGCGCTGGTATCCGTTGCATGACCAAGGCAGCCGCTGGTATCCCTCCCTGACCACTTTCCGCCAGCATATACCCGGCCGGTGGCAGCCGGTTATGGCTGAACTTGCCGCTGCCCTGCAGGGTGAGGCGTTATTGTACCAAGGGCACCAACTTGGCAGGACGGGCAGAAGGGAAGAAGCAATTGAAAAATTCCGGGCAGCGGCTGTACTCCCAGACAGAAACGGGCCCGCTTTTTTGAATCTCGGCATCTACCTGCGGGCCGATGGTAAGCTACTACAGGCAAAAGAGGCCTTACTGCAGGCGACCCAGGCAGATCCGGGCTACCCGGAGGCCTGGCAAAACCTGGGACTGACCCATCAGGGACTGGGAGAACTGCCTGAGGCCTATACCTGCCTGAAACGGGCACTGACCCTCAGACCTGACTACAGCACTGCCCGCTGGAACCTGGGACTACTGCAACTACTGTTGGGGGAATACCGGCCTGGATTTGAAAATTTCGAAGCGCGTTTCACCAAACTTGGAGCCGTGGCCCGGCTGCACAACACCATCCCGGCCTGGGACGGCACTTCATATCCCGGCAAAACAATCCTGATTCATGCGGAACAGGGCTACGGTGACACTCTTCAGTTCGTACGCTTCATTCCGATGGTCACTGAAAGGGTAGGGAAAGTGATCCTTGAGGTGCAGGATAACGCCTTGCGTGAACTCTGCCAAAGCGTACCAGGGGTTACAACAACCATTGTACGAGGTGAGACGCTACCGGCAATTGACTGCCAGGCCCCGCTGCTATCGCTCCCCCGGCTGCTGAAAATCTCATTAGAGACGCTGCCGCACAAGATTCCGTACCTGACTGCCGATAAACAAAAAACAGGGTACTGGGAGAGCAGACTCCCCCATGATGGCCGACGCAGGATCGGCATCTGCTGGAAAGGACGGCCAACACCCGACCCGCAGCGCTCAATCCCGTTTGATGAGTTGCGACCTCTTTTTGAGCTGGCAGGAACCTGCTGGATCTCGCTGCAGGCGGAGCAGGACCAGACCGCTCGCCTCCCGGAGGTGATGATTGACCTTAGCAATGAGATTAACGATTTCTCCGATACCGCAGCGATTATGGGCTGTCTGGACCTGGTGATCAGCATTGACTCGGCGGTAGCTCATCTGGCCGGTGCCCTGGGGGCACCCGGCATCGTGCTGCTCCCCTTTGCACCTGACTGGCGCTGGGCCCTGGATCAACCCCACAGCCCCTGGTATCCGGGATTGCAACTGTTCCGGCAACCGGCCCCGGGAGCATGGAAACCGGTAATTACGGCCCTGTGCAACGCCCTGACACAACCATCTCCTGCCGAGGCATCACGTGGATAAGCATCCTGACTGGGAAACATACTGGAGTACGACGGAATTCAGTCCGCTCACCGGTACAAATTTTTTTACTCAGATATTCAATGTCTTTGTCCCGGAAGTACAGGGGCAGTTGACAGCAATGGAAATCGGCTGTTTTCCCGGACGTTTCATTGAGTACATCGGTCAAAAAGGTTATGTCATCAGCGGCATTGATACCTGTCCAAAGGTGCTTGGCCTCAACCAGCTCTTTCGCGAGAGGGGATTGCGGGTAGGTGCTTTTTCCAACGTCGATCTCGATGATTTTTTCGGCCGCTTCGGCCTGGTTCTTTCGGTTGGTTTTATTGAGCATTTTGCCAATTGGCCCAGGATCATCATGAAGCATATCGAATGTACCAAACCCGGTGGAAGAATCATTATCAATTGCCCGAACTTTGCGACCCCACTGCAGAGAGCGATGCATCAGACGGTAGACAAGGGGAATAGTGATCACCATGTCCTTTCCGCAATGTATCCGGCATTGTGGGGGGCATTTCTGAGACTGGTCGGGATGGACCTGCTGTATTGTGATTATATCGGTCCGTTTCAATTCTGGACCGAAACATGCCTGCATCCCGACAGCAATGAGTACAAACTGCAGCAAGCATTTCAGTCTGCCGGCAACTGGTTGCATAAAATCAAGGGAGAATTTGAGGCAAAGGAGTCAGGCTATTGCCTGGCAGTTGCAGACAGGCCCCGGGACTGGGTAGCTGACAATGACAGGATTGAAGCGCTCTGTTCTGAATTTCAGACTCTTGCAACGCTGCTTGACCTGAAAGACCAGCTGCTTGCCGATCAGCTGCGACACGCGTTTAAAACGGCAATACCGATCTAGGCCAAGCCCCACAGATACAGGACAGAGTACCACTCTCATTTTTCTTCACTCATGACAGGGGCCATATGAAGGTAGTTCACATAGCCTTATCAAATGACGGTGGAGCCGGTATTGCCGCCTACCGGTTGCATACAGCCTTGAGAAAAGCAGGGGTGGCGTCGCTCATGCTGGTGCTGTACAGCAAAAATGATGATCCTACGGTCAACATCATCAACACCACGACCCGGCCCTGCCTGACGACCGGCCCCGGCATTTCCCCCCATTTCTATACCCATGAACAGCACACCCGTTGCCTGCTGGAACAGCACCCCCAGCGCAACCAGAAACGGGATATGTTTACCGGTGCGACCTCCGAAGTTGTACTGGAAGATATTGCAGCAATTCACGACGCCGACATCATCAACCTGCACTGGGTCGCAGGGGTGGTGGACTATTCCCGCCTCAGCCATATCTTCAAGGGCAAACAAACGGTACTGACGCTCCATGCCATGAACGACTTTACCGGTGGCTGCCACAACGCCTATGACTGCCGCAGCTATACGACCGAGTGTTGTCATTGCCCACAATTAGGTCCACACCCGTTTGACCATGCCAGACATATTTTTTATCAAAAACTCTATGGGATACAGGAGCTTGAGATAACAGCGGTCAGCCCCAGCAGATGGCTGGCCGGCTGCGCCGCCCAGAGCAGAATCCTGTCCGGCAGACGCGTACTGTGCATCCCCAACGGCATTCCGAGCGAGACCTTCAGACCACTGGAGAGTTCTGCTGCCCGTGACTATTTCGGCATTGCCCCTGATCGTTTCATCATCCTGTTTGGCGCCTTTGATGCTACCAATGAACGCAAGGGAGGGGCATTACTTGCTGCTGCACTCGGGCAACTGCCTGTCACTGTCCTGGATAGAATCACCCTGGTTGGATTCGGCGCCTCATCAGAGACACTGGTAACGTCTTTCCCCTGCGACGTCAAAGGCTTGGGACCAGTCTGCAATGAAGACAACCTGGCGCTGATCTATTCCATGGCAGACCTGTTTGCCCTGCCATCCATGGCGGATAATCTACCCAACTCCATTCTGGAATCACTGGCCTGCGGCACGCCGGTACTGGCATTCAGGGTTGGCGGCATACCGGAGATTGTCGAACACAGGCGAAACGGGTATCTTGCCACACCGTTCAATACCGGTGAGCTGGCTGCAGGGATCGTCTGGTGCATGGAAAACCACAAACAACTCGCAGGCGAACCGTGTACCGCCACCATCCGATATGGCTATACTGACCGTATCCAGGCCCTGCGCTATATCAGTCTCTACCAGAGCCTGCTTGACGGTTTGTCAACCAGGCAGAGCAGAATCCGATGACCAAACCGGCCTTTGCACAGACAAAGCTGTTGCAGTTCCTGGAAAAGATTGCAGCAGAGGTCTATCCTGAAGCACCGTCAGCACTCCATACCCAGATTACCGCCAAGGCGATAGAGCATCTGTTTGCAGCCTACACAGTCGCCGGGCAGGCCCTGGTGCTTGATGTCGGTTGCGGGCAGGGGGTGGCTTTACAGCATTTTGTCGAACGGGGCTGTCGACCGGTGGGGATCACCCTCAATACAACCGATCTGGAGGAGTGCCGCAGGCAAGGATACACCGTGGCGCAGATGGACCAGTCCTTTCTTGATTTTGAAGACAACACCTTTGATCTTGTCTGGGCCCGGCATATTGTGGAGCACAGCATTTTTCCGTACTACACGCTGACGGAGTTTGCCCGGATACTCAAGCCGGGCGGCCTGCTCTACCTTGAAGTACCCGGGGCGGAGACCTCCTGCAAACATGAACTGAACCGCAATCACTACAGTATCCTCAGCCACACCATGTGGTGCTCGCTGCTGGAGCGAAGCGGGTTCACTATCGCCGAAGAGCAAACCTATTTCCTGAAAAATGAGCAGGGACCTGATGAATACTGGGCCTTTTTCGGGGTAACATCTGGAGGCACTCATGCCTGAAACGCATATCAGCACGACAGTAGCACCGTCTCTGTCAACAGACTCCTTTGTCTCCATCGGCTCACAACAGCCGATCTCAGCCATAGAAGAGGCGATGCTGGCAGCAGTCGCCGCCTCTCACGGACTGGTCACGGTCTCCGAGGCCCTGTCGTTACACCGTCTCTGTCAGATGCTCCCTGCCGGGGCGCGCATCCTTGAAATCGGTTCCTATCTTGGCGCCTCCACCACCGCCATAGGCCATGCTATCCTGGGAAGAGAGATCGATCTGTACTGCCTTGATTGTTGGCACGACTATGTCGCCCATGGTTTCATAGACCATCCCTGGGCCAAGTCGGCACATTCCGGCAACGAGGTCCTGCTCAAATTTCTCGAAACCACGGCGTTTATACACAGTCAGCTCCGGATACTGAAAGGTACCACCGAGCAGTTCCGGACCCTGCTACCGGCCTCGTTTTTTGATCTGATCTTTATTGATGCCGGCCATGATTATGATAGCGTCCTGAATGACCTGCTGATCAGCATGCGAGCGCTGGCCCCCGGCGGATTGCTGCTGGGGCATGACTACCACAGTGATGGCCATGGCGTTGTTGCCGCGGTCAACCAGGTGATCTATGAATCCCGCAACATCACGGTTAAAGGGATTATCCCGGGCACCAGCATCTGGTACGCCGTGATCAACAACCCGCTCCAGGAGTTGGTCAACTTGAACGCATCAGGTCTGCCACGACCTACTGATCGCACCTCCGTACCGGGTTCCCCGGCAAGCCGCTCGCTATGAAGATACTCTTAGTCATCCCCCTGTCAAACTATCCTCAAATGCACCCTGCGTTTTTGTCCAACACCGACTTCCCGGTCGGTTTTGCCTACATCGCTGCTGCTCTGAAACAGGCAGGGCATAAGGTCTTTGGCCTGAATCCCAACAATGACACCCGCTACGAATCTGCCCAAGAGCTCCTCAAGGCACGGCTGATCCAGTCTTTGATCGAAACCAACCCCCATATGATCGGCCTGGGCGGGCTTTCCACAGACATCCATTTTATTGCTGACGCCATTCAGATCATCCGGTCGGTACGGCCGCACATCCCGATTGTGTGCGGCGGCGGGATCATCACTAATGATGCAGAGTACGTGTTCAAGCGGCTGCGTCCCGACTTCTGTATTATTGGTGATGCTGAGCGTGCACTCGTACAGCTTGTTGAGATGCTTGAGCAGGGCAGTGCCCTTTTCGATACGATTCCGAACCTCGGCTACTGGCACGAGGGGCACGCCCGATTCAGCCCCCGTCTACGCAACGACGAGCCCGTCGATTCCTATCCCTTCCCCGATTACGAGCCCTTTGACATCAACAGCATGCTCGGCGAGCACGCGCTGGTCACCCGCTATCAATACCGCTACACCCGCTCTCATCCGGTTCCAATGACCCTGGTGGCGGCTCGCGGTTGTCCGTTCAGATGTTCGTTTTGCGTCAACAATGATGACAAGCGCTACCGTTTCCGGAGTATCGGAAACATTATGGACGAAATCAGGGTGCTGTATGAAAAATATCACTTTAATATCCTGATCATCCTGGATGAGCTGTTTGCAGTACACAGGGATCGGCTGCAGCAGTTTGCAACCGCCCTGCTTGAGGGGAGAGCACGCTATGGCTGGGATTTTGACTGGAGCTTCCAGACCCACGCCAGTGCCAATATTGATCAGGCAACGCTCCAGCTTGCCAAGCAGGCCGGCTGTTTCTTTTTCAGCTATGGCATTGAAAGCGCCAGCCCGACAGTCCTTGCCAGCATGAACAAGCGGACTCAGCCGGAACAGATTGAAGCAGCCCTGAAGCTCGCGGAGCAGGTACAGGTAGGGTTCGGAGGAAACTTTATCTTTGGTGACCCTGCCGAAACCTTCCAGACCGCCTTGGAATCGCTGGAATTTTACAAGAAGCACTGTCTTTATGCGCATGTCAATGTCGGGTCGGTGCATCCCTATCCCGGCAGCAGGCTTTTTGACTACTGTCTCGAGCAGGGAATCATAGCAGACAAGTCTAAGTACTATGACAACATAGACCAGGTTTCATATAACATGACCCGCTTGCCCCAGCAGGAGTGGGTACGGCTGATGACCGAGATTATGCAGTTCACCAGCCAATGCGGCGTTCCGGTGGTTGAAACAAAAGCCGCACGCCAAGACCCCGGTGCAACGGAGCGTGAACGCCACGGCAACGGCAACAGATCACCGTGGGAACTTATATTCAACTGCCCGCACTGTAGCCACGGCATCTATACCCGCATGTTGCTGGTCAATGAAGAGGTACTGCAGGCCTATGCCAGCTTTGTAACCGGTTGCCCTGTATGTCACAAACGCTTTATCGTCAAGGCAGCGGCTAGTGAGCGGCCTGACCTGTACTAACCAAGTACAGGCAGAACGCAATATGCTGACGACGCAGACACAACGTTTTTGAAAGGCAGATTACCAATGGTAAGCCAGGAAAAGATAGTTTCGTACGTAGAAAGTCTTATTTATTACATTGCCAAACCTGCTGTAAGCGAACGGATTGCAGCCTCTTTCGAGATCGACAGCCTTTCGCAAGCAGACACGGGAGCACAGCTATTGATCCTGGGGGCACTGTTGACAACGGAGCGATTCGACGAGTTTTCCCAGCTGACCGGCAAGCTGGATTTCAATGCACATACCGCAGAAGAGCGCTCACAGCTTGCGCACTGTATCTTTACGACCTTCTCCGAAACCCTGCTGGCCAACTACGCCACTTCATCCCGGCATGCGGCGGCAATTCTGGAACTCCTGACCGTAATCAGCCCGGAGGCCATACTGGCACACAGATCCGGCTGCGAATCACCAGCAGGGCAGGCACTGATTGAACTTGACTACGCCCGACAGATCAGTCCTTCAGTAAGCGGCACTGTTTTTTCCAGAGAGACCTCCTTTGGACCGGGCTCACGAAAAAGCGAGTTTGGATATCGCATCCAGTCATCACTTGCCTCCCAGGGGTGGAATGTTGCATTGCTGCCTTTGAAAGAACTGTTCAGTTATAACGGTCCGTGCCAGCAGGATTTTGTACTGGTGGATGTGGGGGTGTTCTGGAAGCTGCCGCCGCTAGAGCAGCTCCATGACCTGCTCGCGTACCTGAAGCGTCATTTCCGTAAGATCATCATCTTTGAACCTGATCCGTGGACCGGTTTTTATGATCAACTGTTGCGGTCAATCGCTGATCGTGTAGATTATATCTGGGGTTTCACCCCTGATTGGGATTTGACACAAGAGCCGTGCTACAGGGGTAAAAGCATCATGTTCCCCAATGTCGGCGGTTTCGAACAGCTGGCGCCGCCGCACCGGCATGAGCTTGACTGGAACAGTTGCAGCTTCAACTTTACCGGCTCGGTACAGGGCTACAACCTGAACAGGGTCTACTGGATCCTTGAGGCGATCCGTCGCAACCTGCCACTCGAGGTCCAGATTACGAATCCAGGTGTTGATGACGGCCTGGACTGTGAACGTTCACTGAAGCTGTACATACGGAAACTGCTCTCCTCCCATGCCTCACTTAATCTGGCAACACGCAAGGATGGCTCACGGATGCTGACCGGCAGGGCGGTTGAGGTGATCAGTCTGAACCGGCTGCTGCTTCAGGAATGTTGCCCCGCATTGCGGCGGTATTATGTTGAGGGGGAGCACTTTCTGGAGTTTAAAGAGATTGAAGAGCTTGCCGTCAGCATCAATTTTCTGAAATCACACCCCAGGGTTGCACAGACAATCTGTTCGCAGGGACATCAGTTTTATCTGGAACGCTATTCGTGCCGGAAAATGGTAGAACATATCCAGACCTTGCTCTGATATGGGGCGAAATGTGACACCGTTACCTAGTCGCTCATGAGGTTCAAGTGCCGAAAGAAAACACCCAATTACATATCTGGCTGGCCTACGTAAACTACCCGATCACTACGGCCGTGTACCTGAAAAGGGCCTTGCAGCAGATGGGACATCAGGTCACCACCATTGGCCCACGCCTGCCGGAAAAGGCGATTGCCCTGTGGGGGCTTCAGAACATGAAGCTCCCGTTGGATCCCCAGGACATTGACACCTCCTTTACCCCTGATATGGCTGAAATCTGGGAGTTGACAGCGCCCTCAGAACGCCCGGACCTGTATCTCTGGGTGGAGTCGGTCAACGGCCATAACCCGCAGAATCTGCAGCAGATTACCTGTCCCAAGGTCTGCTATCTGATCGATACCCATTACCATCTGGACCATGCCATAGAGATTGCACAGCAGTTTGATTACGTCTTTATTGCCCAGCTGGTGGACCTGGAGGAGTTCAGGACGCTACACCCGCAGGTTCACTGGCTGCCACTGGCCTGCGACCCTGAAATCCATGGCAGACAGAAGGTTTCAAAGAAGTATGAGGTAAGCTTTGTCGGCGGCATGAATGAACGCAGGGCAGCCCTGCTGGACCACCTGGCGGGCCGCTTCAATGTTCATCACGAGCGTTCCTTCTGGACCGATATGGCCCGCACCTTTTCCGCCTCCCGGATCGTGCTGAATGATGCCAGTTATGACGACCTGAACATGCGCTTCTTTGAGGCACTTGCCGCAGGCTCGCTGCTGCTCTCAAACCCGACCAACGGCAGCGGGCAGGACATCCTGTTTCACGATGGCGCCGAGTATGCCTGCCATCATGATCATGACCTGCTTGAGATAGTACAGCGCTATCTGGACAATGAAACGCTGCGTGAACGGATTGCCGAGCAGGGCAGGCAACGGGTACTCGCTGCCCATACCTACCAGCACCGCATGGTTGACCTGCTTGAGGTCATCAGCGGCAGAAAACAGGATACCTTCTCAACCTTTGAACTGCGGGAACGTTCCCATACCGGGCCTGTGTCATCAGATGCAGCAACACCCGTGGACCAGCCCCGTATCCGTTCCATCATCTCAACACGCCACGTCAGCCAATGGCCTACCTTTCAGATGGTCCATGAGTGGGAGGATATCCTGGGCGCGCAACTCGGGGTACCATTCCGGCCGCTTGACGACTCATGCCTGCTGCCTGCCGGGGACACCCTTGAACAAGGCTTTGACCTCCTGTTCCTGCCGCTGGCCAGTGAACTTGCAGACTATACCCGCAACCGCAGCCTGATCCCGGTTGTCATGGATCTGTGGCGGGACGGTTTTGACGCTTTCATCCGCTGCGCCCCGCAGTTCAGACTGGTTTTTGTTACAAACCTGCAGGCCTACCAGGAACTTTCGCCGCAGCTCCCGAATCTGCGCTATCTGCCTTTTACCCTTGCAGACCAGTACCTTGACTGCACCCTGCCTGCCAAGGACATTGACATCATCCACTATGGGCGGCGCAATCCGGTGTTGGACCAGTACCTGCACCAGTTCTTGCAGGCCCACCCCGCCTGTCACGCCGTCATCACCGACAAGAGTGACAATGGCGAGGCGATCCTGATTCACTCGAACAGGTGGGGAAACCTCGGTGTAAGCGACTCACGTAAAAAATTCATGGATCTGCTCTGCCGCAGCCGCATCAGCCTGGTTTCAACCGTGGGTATGGATGATTCCCGCCAGACCGGCGGTATTGATCCGGTCAGTCCCCGTTTTCTTGAAAGCATGGCAGCCGGCTGCCACCTTGTCGGCAGGATTCCTGACAACCCCGAATTCAGGGACAGCGGTCTGTTCAGGCTCTGCCACCACGTTGACAGCTACCAGCAGTTTGAAAAGGCCGTACTCGCCCTGCTTGCCGAACCGGCCAATCCGCAACGGGACTACCGCCCGCTGCTGGCACAACGACTCACATCGTCACTGGTTCCGATCATACGTGCAGCCGTATCGTCACTGCACAACAACGCAGAACCACACACGCCTACCGGGGGTATCATGCACTGTATCAATCCTCGCACTGATCTGGAAGACGGTCTTAAGACGCTCAAGGCGGTCGAGACGGAGCGGCCTTCATCCGCACAATTCAGCAACTATCAGGCCATGGCCGATGTGATTGCCTATCACCTGGAATTTCATGGTCTTGATTGCTTTGATCTCTTCACCACCATCCAGAACCAGCAAAAGCAGCCCACCCAGGTACTGCTCATTGCGGCGCTGGAACTGTCCCACAGGGGACAGGCTGATGCTGCCTGCAGCCTGGCATACCGGGCCATGCAGATGAATCCGGCAGATAGCGATATCGCCTTATTTTATGCCGACCAGCTACGCAGGGCCGGCAGATTTGACGAAGCCCGGGCCATTGTCACACAGCACGCAACTGACGATACCGGGTTCAAGCTGTCACAAGCCGTTCTTGACACCTGCGAAATTGACGAGACCCTGCCGCTGCGCCAAGAGCACTATCATCTGCTGCATGCCGCCCATACCCTGCTGCGGCCGCGCCGGTACGTCGAGATCGGCATCTGCAGCGGCAAATCCCTTGCGCTTACCAAACGCGGGACAGCCGCCATCGGGGTCGATCCGATGACCGCCTGTGTTGATCAGCAGTTTTATAAGTCGCCCGAAAACTCACCGGCACTCTTCCAGATGACCAGCAATGATTTTTTTGAACAGGGTCTGATGGAAAAAGAGTGGGATTCCAAACCGTTTGACATGGCCTTCATTGACGGCCTGCACCTCTTTGAGCAGGCGTTGATGGACTTCATCCACCTGGAGCACCGTTCAGCCCCGGACTCCATCATCTTCATGCACGACGGCCTGCCGGTCAACATCATCGGAGCCGAGCGGAAGCGGACCAGCATGGTCTGGACCGGCGATGTCTGGAAGGTGATCCTCTGCCTGAAAACCGTCCGCCCTGATCTGGAAATCACCACCTTCCCGGTCAGACCGTCGGGGCTGACTATGATACGTAAGCTGGACCGGAACTCCAAACTGCTTGCAACACAGTTCGACACCCTGGTGGCCCATTTCATGGATGCAGAGCTCCCCGCTTCACTGCCTGAACGGTTTCAACTGCTCAAGGTAACCGATGAAGCACCGGAGTTGACTCTGCAAAAAGTTGCAGCCCAGCAAGGAGCCTTTCAATAATGCAGCCAGCCGTGCCCCCTACTGTCCTGTTGGCCTACGCCCCCTACCCGGTGACAACAGCGGTGTACCTCGAACGTGCGCTACGGAAAAGCTGCCGGGTAACCACCGTCGGACCGCTGTTTCCCGATGAAAAAATTGAGGAATGGCACCTGCAGAATCTGCGGGTACCGTTCTTCCAGCAGAATATTGTCAGCTCACCAGAACCTGACATGGCCGAACTGCTGGCTGCCAACCCCTCCCTTGTACCTGATCTGTACCTGTGGGTGGAATCGGTGGGCGGCCATTTTCCGCAGAACCTTGCCGCCCTCCCCTGCCCCAAGGCCTGCTATCTGGTTGACACCCACCTCAATCTGGACTGGCATCTGACATGGGCCAAGAACTTTGATTTTGCCTTCCTGGCCCAACAAGAATATGTGGAACGCTTCAGGGCGGCGGGGCTCAACGCCCACTGGCTTCCGCTTGCCTGTGACCCGGAGATTCATGCCGCAGCCAGCGTTGCGAAACAGCATGATCTTTCCTTTGTGGGCAGCCTGTCCCACAATCTCCGCCGCCAGGATCTGCTGCGCCGGCTTGATGAAACCATCGGGGTCTATTGCGAACGCTGCTGGTGGGATGACATGGCCCGGGTCATCTCCTCGTCACGGATAACCTTCAACAGCGCCGTCAAAAACGACCTGAACATGCGTGTCTTCGAGGCACTCTCCATCGGTACTCTGCTGCTGACCGACCCTGCTCCCGGCAGTGGCCTGGAAACTCTGTTCGCGGATGGCGAAGATCTTGCCCTCTACCGCACCGATGGAGAACTGCCTGAAGTAGCTGACTTTTACCTCAGAAACGACCTGCTGCGGGAGCAGATCGCCGCCAGGGGCCGTCAGATCGTCCATGCTGCCCACACCTATGACCACCGCATTGCAGAACTGCTGGATGTCATGACCGGCAAGCGGGCAACCACCTCAACAGCGGAAGAGCTGCGGGCGCGTTCCCTGGCAACACTGGCACCGCCCTTCAACTCCATCACCAGCACCAGCATCGATCTCAGCAGCGCCTCCAGGAGTTTTGTGATCGCTGTCCTGGACTACTCACCGGCCAGCCAGTACAATATTGCCACCCTGTTGCAGGATCTGGAGCAGATACCGGGCGATGTCCTGGTCATCTTCAACGACGAGGGGGTGGCTGCCGACCTGAAAGGACATCCCCGCATCACCCGTTACGCCATCATGAAGGAAAACGTCGGGGTGGCGCGGGCCTGGAACGTGGGGATTGAGATGGCCGCAACTCCCCATGTCTTCATCCTGAATGCCGACCTGCACCTGGAGCCTGACGCAGTTCGTGCAATGGAAGAGCGGCTCTGCACACTTGAACGGGCCGCCTGTACCGGCCCGCAGGGATCATTTGTCAATTACCGCCTGACCAAAGATTATCTCTACTTTGACAAAGGCTCCTTTGAGCAGCCGGTTGCCGTGGATGCGGTCTCCGGCTTTCTGTTCGCCGTCAAACGCAACCTGTTCGGGCCCGGCGGCCTGAAGTTTGAAAATGCCTACACCCCCTGTTACTTTGAAGAATGGGATCTGGGGCTGCAGATCCGTCAACTCGGTTTGCAAAGCTGGATTGTCCCCACCAGCGCCTACGAGCATCACTGGGGCGGCAGCATCGGAGCCCGGCGTGAAATTGCCTGCATGGGGCGGAGCGAATCAGCCCGGGAGATCCTGCAACGCAACCGGATCCTGTTCCTCGCCAAATGGCGCAAGGCGGGCAACCTGCCGGAAAGCGGCTGGCGGACTTTTGGCCCGGACTATGCGCTTGCACTGCTGCAGCAGGGACAGGCCGACCACGCCCGGGCCGTGATCCGGTCGCTGGGCATCAGTTATCCCGACACCCCCGAGGTACAGGCACTGGGCATCGGCCTGGCCCTGCAGGACAACGATATGAAGACCGTAACCGAGATCAGCAAACGACTGCACCGGACTGATCCCCGCTTTGATCTGGAGAAATTCCTGAAGAAGGCAGTGGCGCAACCATGACCCATCCCACTGCCCTGACACTGCCGCCACCGCCGTTCATGGACCCCCACGAGGTTGAGGCGTTTGCTCTTCTACTGCGAGGCTTTAGCAACCCGCTTCAGGCATTTGAATGGGGCTCCGGTGCCAGCACCCTCTACTATGGCTCCCGGCTCCCGTTCGGCAGCTTCTGGCAATCGGTCGAGCATGACGCAGCCTGGCATCAGCATACCGCCCAGGAAGCCACCCGGTGGGATGCGCAACGGATCGCCGTCAGACATGTCCCACCGGATCGCATCTGGCACGATACCGGCGATGATGGCGACTACGCCACCTTCAGGAACTATGTCCTTTTCCCCACCACCCTGGGCAGGCAGTTTGACCTGATCCTGGTGGATGGCCGTGCCCGGGTCGCCTGCATGGCTGTCGGCTGGGAGCTGTTGCGGGATGACGGCGTCATGATCCTGCATGATGCCGAGCGTCCGGAATATCAGCCGGGCATTCCAACGGGCTGTTATCAGCTCCGCCTGTCCGCCTATTCAGCCCGTGTCAACGGCCCGGTAGAACTCCTGCTGATGGCCAAGAAGGCTGACCTGCTGGTCAGGCTTGAGCGTCAGCTCCGTCGCAGCATGCCCCCCCAGGTCAGTATCGACAGCAACCTGCCGCCGGCAGCGCCGTCGCCCCGGATCCTGTTCCTCAACACCTACTACCAGGCGTTTATGAACGGCCTGTATGCCCGGCAGCCGGAACTGGATACGCTCCCCTATTATAAGCAAAAGCGGGTCCTGATCGACAGCTGCTTCGGCGACAGCGACTTTTATTCAACCGGCATGGCATCTGCCGGCTGGGAGGCTGACGAGTTGATCATCAATGCCTCCCGGCTTCAGGAGACCTGGGCACGGGAACAGGATTTCCCCGTGGACGATTGCAACGCCATCCTGCAGGAGCAGATTCGACGCTACCGTCCTGACGTGCTCTATCTGCAGGATCTTTACCCGGCCACCGCGGCATTCATCTCCGCCATACGCCCCTTTGTAGGGCTGGTGGTTGGCCAGATCGCCTCACCCCTGCCGGAACATACTCACCTGCAGGGTTTTGATCTGATCATTTCATCCTTCCCGCATTTTGTTGAGCGTTTCCGGCAGCAGGGAGTTACCACCTACTACCAGCCGTTGGCCTTTGACCCGGTTGTGCTTAACCGCCTGCCGCAGCTGGCGCGCGAGATACCGCTCAGCTTTGTCGGAAGCATCTCCCCCTACCATGGCGCCGGTCTGACGGTTCTTGAGACCATCGCCCGCAGTATCCCGCTGGATGTGTGGGGCTATGGCGCCCAGGCCCTCCCGCCTGAGTCGCCGCTCAGACAGCGGCACCATGGCGAGGCCTGGGGATTGCAGATGTTTTCCCTGCTGGCCGGCTCCCGGATCACCATTAACCGCCATATCGACGTGGCTGAAAATCATGCCAACAACATGAGGCTGTTTGAAGCCACCGGCTGCGGCGCCCTGCTTCTGACCGACTACCGCGACAATCTTGGGGAGCTGTTCGAGATCGGCAGGGAGGTGGTGGCATACCGCAGTCCGGAAGAGGCGGTCTTACTGGCCCGCTATTATCAGCAACACCCCGAAGAGGCGGCAGCCATTGCCAGGGCCGGACAACAGCGTACCCTGCGGGACCACTCTTATCAGCGCCGCATGCACCAGACAGCACAGATACTGGAACGGCATCTGCGCTATCGCACTGAACGCGAGCTTTATCCCACGGTTGATTATGCACGCATCAGCTATGGCTACAACAACCTGCAAAAGAACGAGGTACTGCCCGCCATGGAACAGGGCTGGCAGGATGCCGGCATTCCTGCCAAACAAAGGGCATTGGTGCAGCTTGAGCTTGAAGCCATGTACCACGGCCGGACACCGCAGGTATTCCAGGTCCTTGCAGAATTGCTGCGACCCGTAGTAACGCCCGGCATGGAGCTGCTTGAGATCGGCTGCGCCAGCGGCTACTACTCTGAAGTTATCGAATACCTGTTGTCCAGGCAGATCAACTATACCGGTGTTGATTACTCCGAGGCAATGATCAGGATGGCACAGGATTATTATCCCGACCGGCGTTTCAGGGTGGCTGACGGAGCGGCACTCCCCTTTGCCGATCAGTCATTTCCGCTGGTTATTTCAGGCTGTGTCCTGTTGCACACCGCTGACTACAGCAGACATATTGCAGAAACCGCCCGGGTGGCACAGGAGTGGATCGTTGTCCATCGCACCCCGGTCTGCCGTTTGCACCCAACACAGTATCTCTCCAAACTGGCCTATGGCGTTGAAACCGTCGAAATGCGCTTTAACGAGCAGGAACTGCTGGGTCATTTTATGCAGCATGGTTTTGAGCTTTTACGGACCTTGACCTATGCGGAGCACCCGGAGGAAGATGGGTATGAAGTCAGCTACCTGCTCAAGCGCACCGGACCAGTCTCCGCTTCCAAAGACAAGCATAAACCGGCAATTCCGGCCAAATCCCCGAGTATAGCCCCTAATCGCCAGGGGCCGGTTGTACTGGTATCCCGGGCAATAGCCTTTACCTTTCCCCTGGCCTATGCCTACCTTGCCGGACAGCTGCGTTCTCAGGGAGAAGAGGTCAAGCTGCTGTTTAAGGAGATGCCGTTTGAGCTGTTGGTGAAGCAGATCATGGCACTCAACCCACTGCTCGTTGGCTTCGGAAACCTGTATCCCGAACTGGAAGAAACCCGCAGACTGATCCGGATGCTGGATGAGGCGGGCAGAACATTTCCGATCGTGGTTGGCGGCCAGATGGTCAGCCCGATCCCGGAGTTTGCCGTCCGGATTACCGGAGCCGACTATGGTGTGATCGGCGAAGGGGAACTGATCCTTGCCGAACTGGTCACGAGGCTGAGAAACGGCAGTGATGTTTCTGATCTGAAAGGCCTTGTCATCAGAGAGGGCGAGGATATACGCAACAACGGTCCCGGGGCCTGTATTGAAAATCTTTCAACCGGCCTGCCGCCAATCCCTTATGATCTTTTTCCAATTGACCAGTGGCTGCCGATCGGCGAATGGTATGCCCGCCATCTGCCACAGGCACAATGGCATATTGCAGACCGGGTGATCAATGTGCACGGCGGCAGGGGCTGCCCCTTCAGCTGCAACTTCTGCTATCATCACAGCAAGCCGCGCTATCGCGACATTGCGGTCATGATGGAAGAGGCGCAGGAGGCGCTGCAGCGCTTTGATGCCAACATGCTTTATTTTTCCGACGATCTGGTGCTGGCGACTCCCAATCGGGCACGACAGCTGGTTGAGGCGATACACCGGCTTGACCGGCCAATCTCGTTCTCGGTCTCAACCCGCTTTGACATTCTGGCCAGGATGGATGATAGCCTGTTGCAGGAGCTGAAACAGGCCGGCTGCAGGACCATGGGGCTTGGGCTGGAATCCGGCTCTGACCGGATTCTGAAAATCATCGGGAAGAACTGCACGGCTGAACAGATTGAAGACGGACTGGAGCGGTTGCACCGCACAGGTATCTACCCCACCACCTCAATCATGACTGGCCAGCAGTCTGAGACACTTGAAGATGCTGCTGCATCAATCGCCTTGATGCAGCGTGCAGTACGGCGCGACCCCTTCATCAACTTCGCCTTTACCCTTGCCACACCGTTCCCCGGCTCTGCACTCCATGATCTGATTTTTGAAAAAGGTCTTCTCAAGGACGAGCAGGAGTTTTATGACCGCTATTTCTCAACCAGTGGAGATTTCAAACAGGTTATCAACCTGTCAGCCATGAGTGACACCGAAGTCATGGCAGCACATTACGAACTTGAGCGGATCTATGCAGAAGAAAAGAAAAATCAGGCCTGTTCACTTAGACTGTAGGCACATATAAGAGAGAGTTCAATATGACCATCATTGATGAAATCCTTGAAAGTAACTACTTCACCGACAACCCTCCGGTACTGCTCGATATCGGGGCCTCCACTGCGATCCACCCCAAATGGCAGCCGTTGGCCAGGCACTCGATCTGTATCGCCTTTGATGCCGATGACCGGGAGATCGGTTATGCGGCCACCGCTTCAAAGGGGTATAAGAAACTGCACCTGTTCAACAGTCTGGTAAGCGACGGGGCAGCTGCGGAGGCAGATTTCTTCCTGACCAGGTTCCCCCTCTGCTCAAGCCTGCTTGAGCCGGACCAGCAGAGCCTTGCACAGTATAATTTCGGCGACCTGTTTGAGCTGGACAAGGTCGTCCGGCTGAAAACCGTGCAGCTGAGAGAGGCCCTCAAAGCGGCAGGTGTGGCCAAAGTAGACTGGTTCAAGACCGACTCCCAGGGCACTGACCTGCGCCTGTTCAACAGCCTGGGCAACGACCTGATCAGGCAGACGCTGGTGGCGGAATTTGAACCGGGTATCGTTGACGCCTACAGGGGGGAGGATAAACTGCACGACCTGATGAGGTTTATGGACAGCCAGCCTTTCTGGATGAACGACATGCATATCAAGGGGACCCAGCGGATCAGTCAGGAGGCCCTGCGCAGATGTTTTCAGGATCATACCGGGCAGCTCAGGGAGGGCATGTCGCTCAAGACCTCCCCCTGCTGGAGCGAAGTCTCCTATTTTAACAGTTTTGGGCCTGAAGCCGACTGGCTGAACCAGCGGGATTACCTGCTGGGCTGGATATTTGCCCTGATTGAAGGGCAGTATGGTTTCGGGCTGGACATTGCGCTGCAAGGCGGAAAACGATTCGGGACAGCGGTCTTTGAACAGCTGGCCGAATGCTCCGTTGAACTGCTGACCAGAGACAGCTCGAGATAGAAGGACAACCACATGGAATCATTCAACAACAAACGGGTATTGATCACGGGCGGCCTCGGTTTCATCGGTTCAAACCTGGCTATCCGCCTGGTGCAACTGGGGGCCCAGGTCACACTGGTGGACAGCCTGATCCCTGAATACGGCGGTAATCTCTGGAATATTGAACCGGTCAAGGAGCAGGTACGGGTCAATATCTCCGACGTCCGGGATGAACATGCCATGAAGTACCTGATTCAAGGCCAGGACTTCCTGTTCAACCTGGCCGGCCAGACCAGCCACCTTGATTCAATGCAGAACCCCTATCCGGACCTTGAGATCAACGCCCGCGCTCAGCTTTCGATCCTTGAGGCCTGCCGCCACCACAATCCCGCCATCAAGCTGGTTTTTGCCAGTACCCGCCAGATGTACGGTGCCCCCCGCTACCTGCCGGTGGATGAAAAACACCCCCTGGCCCCGGTTGATGTGAACGGCATCAACAAGATGGCCGGAGAGTGGTACCACCTGGTATATAACAACGTCTACGGCATCCGGGCCTCGGTGCTGCGCCTGACCAACACCTATGGCCCCCGCATGCGGGTCAAGGATGCCCGCCAGACCTTTCTGGGTATCTGGATCAGAAATATCCTGACCGGCCAGCCGGTGCTGGTCTTCGGGGATGGCAGACAGGTCCGCGACTTTAATTACGTTGACGATGTGGTTGAAGCGATGCTGCTCTGCGCGGCATCTGACGCTGCCAACGGCGAGATATTCAATCTGGGTGCGGATGACCCGGCCAACCTGCAGGATACCGCCCAGCTGCTGGTCCAGGCTGCCGGCCAGGGCAGCTTTGCACTGGTGCCGTTTCCGCCGGACCGCAAGGCGATCGACATTGGCGACTACTACGCCGATTACGGCAAGATCAAGGCGACACTGGGCTGGCAACCGGCTGTAGCGCTTCAGGAAGGGCTGCAACGCACCCTGGCCTACTACCGCACCGACGGCGCACACTACTGGGAGGAGGCAGACCATGCCCGCTCCTGATCTGCTCGCCGCAACCACAGACTGCTGCCCTGAACAGATACCCGCCACCGGCAGTTTCCCGGTCGTACGGCATGAAAGGTAACCGGGACATGCGCTGGTACTGTACCTACTGTGATCGCAACTATCTGGTCAGGCTCCTTGCCCTGGCGGATTCCCTGACCCGGCATGAGCGGCAACCGTTTACCATCCTCGTGGTCTGTCTGGACGAGCTGACCCGTACCTTGTTGAACCACCTTCAGCTACCCAATATCCGAAGCATCGGCCTGCACGAGCTTGAATCCCGTGATCACCAGCTGCGTGAGGCCAGAAATACGCGCAGTCTGGTTGAGTACTACTGGACTCTCACCCCGACCGTGCTGCTGTTTCTTTTTGAACAGCATCCGCAGATCGACCGTCTGACCTATCTGGATGCCGACCTGTTCTTCTTCAGCTCGCCGGAGCCGATGTTCTCGGAGGCACCCGATGCCTCCGTGTTAATTCACAGCCACCGCTTTGCAAAAAGATATACCATGCTTGAGGCGTACGGCACCTACAACGTGGGGCTACTCAGTTTTGTCAGGAATACCGAGGCGCTGGGCATTCTACGCGAGTGGCGTGGACAATGTCTGCACTGGTGTTTTGCCAGCCTGGAGGATGGAAAATTCGGCGACCAGCTCTACCTGAACGATTGGCCGCAACGGTTTGCCGGCGTCCATGTGCTGCAGCACCCGGGAGTCGGGGTAGCCCCCTGGAACCAGAACGATGCCAGCCTGGCAACCGCTGCTACAGGAGAACTGCTGGTGGATGGCGCCCCGCTGATCTTCTACCACTTCCATGCCCTGGAGATATTGTCTCCTGAGGTCTATCTGCCGGCAAAGCTGTTACATTACCGTTTTGAGCTGCCGGTCCTGCGCCATTGCTACCTTCCCTATGTTCGGACCCTGCAGCAGGAGCTGGCACGATTGGACTCACTGCTACCGGGATCAACCTGCGGCATAGCGCACCAGACCGGCGCTGTTGCCCACACCCTGCTGGCCACACAATCGAGCGCACTGATCCTGGCCGAGCATCTGCCGGGCTTTTCGCAGAGCCCCCTGGCTGACGGCTGGGTTGTCGGCAAGGTGCCGGTTGAACTACCTGACGCAGGCACTGTACAAACGGCATGATGAGGAGCTACCCATGAAGGTTTCCATGCCGCGAGGAACGGCACATGGCTGGGGGGTCGCCGGTGAGCAGCTGAGCCGTGAGATGGCACTGCTGCCATCGCTGGCCGGGGTGACCCTGCACGGTATCCGCACTGTGGCTCTCGACCCTTTTGACCCTGCCGCCTGGGACCGCCACAATATCGGTTACTGCTTCTTTGAAGACACGATCACCGTGTTGGAGTACACCCGCCAGGCTGCAAAGAACTGGGACGTCATCGTGGCCGGCTCCTCGTGGTGCGAGCAGCACCTGAGGATCGGCGGAGTACGCAATACGACCACCATCCTGCAGGGGGTTGATGCAAGCACCTTCTACCCCGGTCCCAAGCGGAACCTTGCGGACCGGTTCGTGGTCTTTTCCGGCGGCAAGTTTGAGCTGCGTAAAGGGCAGGATCTGGTGATTGCGGCCATGCGGGTATTTATGGAGCGGCACGCTGATGTGCTGCTTTCCTGTGCCTGGTACAACCAGTGGCCGTTTTCCCTGGCCACCATGGAGCTGTCCACGCTCATCAACTACCAACACCGTGAAGGTGACTGCCTTGAGATTCTGGCCGAGACCCTGGAGGCCAACGGCATCCCGCTCGACCGGGTACTGCTGTATCCGCTGCTGGATAACCACCAGATGCGGCAGGTCTACCACAACTCCGACATCGGGCTGTTTCCCAACCGCGGCGAGGGGGGCAACAACCTGGTGATGTGTGAATACATGGCCTGCGGCCGGACCGTGATCGCCTCGGACATGACCGGCCATGGCGACGTGATCACAGCAGAAAATGCACTGGCCCTGACCTCCTATCGGCCGTATCACTACCGTCATCATGCTGAGGGGGTCTGGTTTGAGGCATCGGTGGATGAAATCGTGGAGCAGCTGGAATATGCCTACCAGCATCGTCCGGTTCTGCGTCTGAAAGGGCTGAAGGCCGTTGAGGATATGGCACGCCTGACCTGGCACAGTGCGGCGCAGCAGTTTCATGAACTTGGCAGACGCTATGCCTGATGCTGTTCAGATACTCAGTGTCTGGACCGTTCAGACCAGACCTGCGTAAAGGCCGCCTCAAGATCCCGGGTAAACGCAACCGTATCGCAGATCGGCGATGCTGCCATCTGCTGCCGCAGACGGCTTCGCAGGGTAGAGAGACCGGCAAGATTACTGCCCCAGGCAAGCGCTGTAGCAACATAGACATCCTCACTGGCAACGATCCAGTCTGCCACCCCCGCCTGCGTGAGATGACTCTCGGCATGGCGCACAAAAGGCGGCCGCTTGCCGCGTAACACCAGGGTCGGCACCCCCATCCAGAGTGCCTCAAGAACGGTCACCCCCCCTTGATAGGGAACCGGATCCAATGCGATATCAACCTGATGATAGGCTGCCAACAGCTCTCTACGGGGGGCATACCCCTCCAGCAGGATCCGGTCTGACGACACCCCCTCGGCTGCCAGTTTTTCCAAAAAGGCGCTGCAGACCAGGGGGTCATCAAATCCCTTTGACTTCAGGAACAGCCGCGATCCGGGCAGGGCACGCAGCACCGCCCCCCAGAGCGCAAGGGTGCTGCTGTTTAGCTTTTGCACTGTATTGAATGACCCAAAGGTGATGCATCCGGTTGTCAGTGCAGGCAAGCTCCCTACCAGCGGCGCATCCGCAGGGGGTCGGAAGCTGACATAGCCGTGGGGCAGGTAGAGCGGGCGTTCCGTATAGTACGGGCGATCTTCCGGCGGTAATGCCACCTGATCGGCAAGGATATGGTCCATGCTCTCCAGGCCGGTACTCCCCGGATAGCCTCCCCAGGTGATCTGCAGCGGGGCCAGTCTCCGGGCAAAGAGGTCAAGGTAATTCCCCCCGGTATGGCCCGCCATGTCTACCGCAATATCGAGCTGCCAGGCGCGGATCTGGCGTACGATCTCCAGGCGGTCAGTGCCATGCAGCACAACCCAATGTTCTGCTGAGCGTTTCAGGGCCGCAGTCAGCTCATCCCGCTCTGTATAGGGTGAAAAAACCACGATCTCAAAGCGATTCCGGTCATGGGCCGGAATCACCCCTTCCAGAAAATAACCCACGGGATGGGCGTACAGATCGGCAGAGAGATAGCCGATCCTGATCCGCTTACGTGTACCAGGGCTCAAGGGTGGCGCCGGTGCTGTCTCAATCCGGCATGTTTCCTCAAACCGGCGATGCATGCCGGCGATGAATTCACCGCTTAGACTATGGAGCTGTTTTGCCACCCTGCTGATCCGCACGGCCAGTCCCGGAACTGCTGCACACATGTCCAGTTCCCGGGCAACAACCTGCGGCGCAATGGTACGAACCATCAGCAAGGTATAGAGCAAATTACTGACAGTGGCCCGGGCGTGCCGGTCAAGCTCCACTGAGAGGCCATACCAGAGCAGGGCCGCTTCTGCCTCACCGGCCATGACCAGGGCATTCCCCAGACCGGACAACAATCCGGGATTGACAGGGTCGGCAGCAACCGACCGGCGCAGGGCCGTCACGGCAGCAACATACCGTTTGCCCTGCTCCAGCATCCTGGCATAGCCGAGCGCCCCGTTTGCATAGCCCGGCATCTCCTCAAACAGACCACGGTACGCCGTCTCAGCCTCAGCATAACGGCCAAGCTTTTCAAACAGCCAGGCACAGTTGTTTTGCAGGGTATATTCGTGCGGACAGGCAGCAAGCAGCTCCTGAAAAATGTCCAGAGCCTGCTGATAGTTGCCGCTGGAGACGAGGGAGGTCGCCTGGGCAAAACGTTTCTCAAGCAGGGCTGCTGCCCCTGCAAACAGGGGAGAGCAAGAATCGCTTGCATTCACCGGCTGTTCTCCTTGCACCAGCGTTGCCAGATCTGACGGTAGACTCCCTCCAGATGGCAGGTGAAGGTACTATTATCAGCAAGGGGCGAAGCCAGCAGCCGGTCCCGCAAAGAGCTCCTTAGCGCTGCCAAACGGACGGTGTCAGCGGCAAGGGCAACGGCAAGAGAACAATACTCTTCCGGCGAATTACCAATCAGTTCAGGCAGTCCAACGCTGTGCAGCAGACTGACGCCGACCCGCGAAACATGGCTGTCGCCAGCCCTGGTCACCACCGGCACCCCCATACAGAGCGCTTCACAGGTAGTGGTGGTACCATGATAGGGAAAGGTATCCAATGCAATATCAATGGTATGGTACCCCTCAAGGTTTTCCACCACGGACCGGGCATGCCCCAATACAGAAATCCGCTCCGGAGCAACCTGATGCCGCAGGAAGAGCGGGGCAATATCACGCACAAAACGATCGTGGGAAAGCCCCCTGGCCCTGAAAACAAGGTGGGAATCAGGAACTTTGGCAAGTATCCGTGCCCAAAGGTCAAGGATGTCAGGCGTCACTTTCTTGAAGTTACTGAAAGAGCCAAAGGTGACATACCCGTTTGTCTGACAAGGCAATGATCCCACAGCCGGAAAATCAGCTCCGGGACGATAGCAGAGAAAGCTGTCCGGCAGACGGATCAGCTCTTCGGTGTGAAACGGATCGGTCACGCCCGGAGGGTCGGCCCAGGCATCACTGATCCGGTAATCCATCTCCATCAGACCGGTACTGTTTGGATAGCCGATCCAGCTGACCTGCAGCGGTGCCGCCCGCCCGGCAAACAACGGCAGGCGGTTCAGGGCGGTATGCCCTGCCAGATCCACCAGTACGTCAATCTGATCCTGCAGAAGCAGTTCCTGCACCGACGCATCATCCATTGCCGAACAATCACGCCAGATCACGTGGTGCTGTTCTTTCAGCTGGCGTGTCACAACATCGGGCTTTTTAACATCCGAGTAGCAATAGACTGTTACCTGAGCTGGATCGTGAGCAGCCAGAACCGGCTGGAGAAAGAATACGACGGCATGAATCTTCAGGTCGGGAGAGAGGTAGGCAACCCTGATCGGGCGGTCAGGATCAGGATCGTTGGCAAAATGTTTCATTGCCACAGGCTCAAAATACTGTTGGCCCCAGTTTTTATGCTCTGCAGCTATGGCTGCTGCCGACCAGTTGGCTGAATAATGCAACATAAACAGACGTGTGCTGGCCAAGGCACGCTTCTGGAAGAGATGGTTTGAACTCGCAATGGCCAGGTCAAAGCAGGCAATCGCATCATCAACCATCCAGAGCTCACTCAGGCAATTGGCAGTGCTGCCAAGCAGTTCGGCCCGTTCATCCGGCCTTACAAGCTCCAGCACCCGCTGATAGCAGGCCAGAGACTCCTCGAACCGGAACATCTTCCCGTACACTATTGCCAGATTCCCGATCAAGGCAACATTGTCTGAATCAAGGTGAAGACCATGGCGGCAGGAGTGGAGCGCTCCATCATTGTCATCGCTTGCCAGACAGACGGCTGTCAGGTTGATCCACGAATTGAGATGCTGCGGATCAATCGCAAGCGCCTGCTCAAACGCATGCCTGGCCGGCTCCATGCGCTCGAGCCGCTGCAACAGGACCCCTCGGTTGTAATAAAGGTTTACGGTTGTTTCACCAAGTGCCTCAGCTTCGTCAAAAGCGGCCAATGCCTCTTCAAAGCACCCCAGTTCCTGCAGAGCCAGTGCCAGGTTTATCCGTAAAAAGCCAATCTCAAGAGCCAGATTACAGGCCTGCCGGTACAATATGGCTGCCTCATCCCAGGAGCCTGTGGCATACATGATCGTTGCCAGCATGAAGGTAGCCTCAAGGTTACCACTGTCCAGCTGCAGGATTCTGCGGCAGATCAGCGCTGCTTCTTCATGGAATCCCTGACGGTTCAGGGTCTCTGCTTGATCAAGCGAACACAGTATATCCGGTTGCATCTGCTCCACGTATCACGCACCTCCATCAGATTACATGTTTTAGCATGTGCCGGCACAGGACGCCATGCCCAAGAAGCATGAAATATTTTTTACTCAATAGACAAGAGTTCAACGCCGAATAAGATGAGTAACGACACAACATGGGCTGGTCCTCTTGAAGGAAGCCCACGGCACACCGACCGACTGACGTGTTCCGTCCAAACCCAAGGAGGCATTAATGGCTATCGGCGATATTTCGCTCACGTCCGGTATGCGGAGCAACCTGCTTTCACTGCAAGGGACCGCAAAATCAATCGACCAGACCCAAAACCGGCTTTCAAGCGGCAAACGGGTAAACACACCACTGGACAATCCGACCAACTACTTTGCAGCCCAAGGGCACGTAGAACGCGCCTCTGACCTGGCTGTACGCAAAGATGGCATGGCAGAGGCGATCCAGATGGTCAAGGCAGCCGACACCGGCATCAAGGGAATCACCTCACTGATCGAATCAGCCAAAGGGGTGGCCACGGCAGCGCTTGCCACCAGTGACACAAATGAACGTTCAACCTATTCTGCCACTTTTAACACCCTGCTCAATCAGGTCTCCATGATGGCCAGCGACTCCGGCTATCGCGGTATCAACCTGCTGACCAACGGTTCACAAACCGTTGAATTCGGACAGCGCACCAATGCGTCCACCCTGCAGATCACCGGTTTCAACGCCACTGCTGCCGGTCTGACCATGCAATCGGCCGTTGCCACGGCCTGGTCTGCATCAGGTAATTCAGCCATCAACTCATCCTCTTCCGAGCTTGAGTCCGCCCTGAGCTTTCTGCGTACCAAATCTTCAGCCCTGTCGGCTAACCTGAGTGCGGTAACCACCCGTCAGGACTTCACCAACTCCATGATTAACAATCTGCAGACCGGTGCTGATAACCTGACCCTGGCCGATACCAACGAAGAAGGCGCCAACATGCTGATGCTACAGACCCGTCAGAACCTTGGCATTACCTCTTTGAGCATGGCCTCGCAAGCGGCCCAGGCGGTTCTGAAGCTATTTTAACCGCCCCATAAAAACAGGATAACAAATATTTTTAATTTTTTTACTCAAGGAGTTGCGCCTGCTGTCCGATGAAGTATACTAAGTGGCAACAAAGCGGCAAGAATGCCGTGATAAAATCCAGAAAGGAGCATCACCATGGCTATCAACGACATCTCCCTCACCTCCGGCATGAGGAGCAACCTGCTTTCACTGCAAGGCACCTCAAAACTGATTGACCAGACCCAGACCCGCCTCTCTTCAGGCAAAAAGGTTAACACCCCGCTGGATAACCCGACCAACTATTTTGCAGCACAAGGACATATGGAGCGGGCTGCTGACCTTTCCGTACGTAAAGACGGTATGGCTGAAGCAATTTCCATGGTTAAGGCCGCCGATACCGGTATCAAGGCCATTACCTCCCTGATTGAAGCCGCAAAAGGTGTCGCCGGTGCTGCATTGGCAACCAGTGACGCTGCTGAGCGTTCCACCTACACCACCACCTTCAACACCCTGCTCAGCCAGGTATCGCAGCTTGCTTCCGACTCCGGCTACCGGGGCACCAACCTGCTGACTGCCGGTTCACAAACCGTTGAATTCGGTCAGCGGACCAACGCTGCTACCCTGCAGATCAGCGGCTTCAGCGCTACTGCAACCGGCCTGACCATCCAGTCTGCTGTTGCAACTGCCTGGTCAGCATCAGGTAACTCAGCCATCAACTCATCCTCTTCCGAGCTTGAGTCCGCACTGAGCTTCCTGCGTGCCAAGTCTTCATCGCTGTCTGCAAACCTGAGCGTTGTTACCACCCGTCAGGACTTCACCAACTCCATGATCAACACCCTGCAGACCGGTGCTGACAACCTGACCCTGGCCGATACCAACGAAGAAGGCGCTAACATGCTGATGCTGCAGACCCGTCAGAACCTGGGCATCACCTCCTTGAGCATGGCTTCCCAGTCAGCTCAGGCAGTTCTGAGACTGTTCTAATACAATAGTCGCAGACACGCATGAAGGTTGAATCAAAGGGGGAGGAGATAACAATCTCCCCCCCTTTACGTTTTAACCATCATCGTGTCGTAAAGGGAGATCGCCATGGAAGTTCAGACAAGCAACGGAGTCAATACTGCGTATCTTTCAGTGCAGCAGACGACGAGCCAGAAGCAGGCCCAGCAATCACAGCAGACACAAACAGCTGAGACACAACAGAATACGCCGGACAGCATGGCGCTTAATCCTGCGGCCCAACCGGCAGATCAGGTCAAGCTTTCTTCTTCGGTTACGGTGAAAAACCTTGACACGGTCAAAGCGATTGAACAGATGCACACCCGCATGAACCAACTGGTAAAAGGAACACGCGAGACGAATGAGGCCTTAAACAAGGCTGCCGAGCAGGTTAACTTCATGCAGGGCAACCTTACCAGCATCATCAAGAATTTCCCGCCTTTTCCCATTGACAGCAAAGAGCGCCAAGAGCTCCTGATGAGCTACACCTCAATCCGTCAGGAAATGATGAAAATGACTATACCGCAACCGCCACCGCCAATGTATGAGCAGGTCAAACACGAGTGGGACAAGACGGTGGGGCAGAATGGCCAGATGCTCTCCAGCGCCGTACCGGCGCTTGAGACAACCAGTAGTGACACCCAGGTAAACGAGGCGGCCGTCCAGCTTGAAAATGCCAGCGCCGGTCTTGCAAACCTGAGTTCGAGTGTCACAAAGGCGCTGATCGGCGGTTAACCCCATGTCACTAAAAATACGTTTAAAACCACTGGAAAAGATGCTGATCGGTAACGCAGTGATTACCAACGGGGACAGAACCACCGAGTTTTTCATTGAAAACAAGGTGCCGATCCTGCGCGAAAAAGAGCTTATGAAAGAAGACGCCGCCTCGACGCCGGGGCGGCGAATCTACTTTCTGGTTCAGCTGATGTACGTCGATGAAGAGAATTTTGAAACCTATCATAATCAGTTTTGGGAGATTGTGCGTCAGGTGATTCTGGCAGCTCCGAGCACGACACCGATTATCACCGATATTTGCCATGAGATCATGAACCGCCGCTACTATCAGGCCCTGAAGGAGGCACGCCACCTGGTGGATTACGAGCAGGAACTGGTTGATTCCGCAACAGTTCCTGAAGCTGAGGCATCCGCAATGGCCTGAGCAACGGCTGCAAGCTCCGGGGAGTTCCCCTGCTGTTGCAACAGGCTGCACCGCACACCACAGAACAGCTCCCTGCAATCCGTTCCGGCTGCCCGTAACTGGCGTAGCAGCTGCCGCCCTTCTGCCGGATTACCGATACGATAGAGCGCCAGAACGGCAAGTCCCAGCAATACCGGATTGCCGGGACAGCACTGCTGAGCCTGCATCGCGTACCGATACGCCTCATCTCCCGTATACAGGCAGGTTTCACAGATCGTCTTGTTAACCAGTGCATCGGTAAAGGCTGGATCAATGGCCAGCGCATGCGTGCTGGCATCCACGGCCTCCCGCAGCTTTCCCTGACGCAATAGCACATACCCCAGATTGAACCATCCTTTTGCTAAATCCGGCTGTTGACTGAGCAGCCTGATCCAAAGCTGTTCGGCAGTTACGTACTGCTCCAGTTCTGCAGCCTGTACCGCCAGCTCATAGAGGGCCTTGGGATCATCCGGCTGCTCTGCAAGTTTTTTTAATCCCAATGCCAGGTACTGTTCCTGTTTTGTCTTGTTTTTCTGTTGTTGCAGGGTTCCATAGTGGTGTACCGGCACCGGATGCTGTACCACGGAAAGCCCGGCCTGTTGCGCGGTTTCCTCAACCATTTCATGGATGGCTCCCCTGAACCTGATATCATGCTGATTCGGAAAAAGCCGGACCTTGTCGCTGGGCGTCCAGCCCGCCCCGGCTTCGTTTTCCGGATACTCGCCACGACACGCTACAAATCCCTCCAGCCCTGTGCTGAGCGTATAGTTACGGGTCGTCAGACTATATGACTGCCTTGGCGATGCTGCAGCCAAAACATCTCTGAAGAGCTGATAATCCCGTACCGAGATCTGTTCATCGGCATCCATCACCAAAATCCAGTCAGCAGTGGCCAGCTCGATTGAGCGGTTCCTGGCCGCTGAAAAATCATGCTGCCACGCCTGATCCACAACCAGGGCGCCGAACAGCCCGGCAATCTGCCTGGTTCGGTCGGATGAACCGGTATCAACAACTATCATTTCATGCACCAGCGGCTTGCACGACGCCAGACAGCGGGCAAGCTGCCGTTCTTCATCCTTCACAATCATGCACAGCGCAACTGACCTGCCCGGTTGGGCAGCTACGTGATATGGTCCACTGAGGTGTCGCTGTTTCATGCCGGCCTGCAAGACGCGGTCATCAGGTCCGAATTGATCCAGAAAGGCCTCTGCCCAGACAAGGCTAGTTTCGCTGCTGTTCTCAAGATCAGCCAGTTCAATCCGCAACCGGGCCAGTCCACGGCTGTGAGGGTACAACCGAAACGCCTCATCGGCATACTGCGCCAGGCCTGCTCCACCCTGCCGGCGGCCCAGTTCCAGCAGGGCGTCTTGCAGCTCCAGCCGCCACGGCTCCAGTATAAACCCTTTCAACAGCAGTGCGTCCGCGTACTCCTCGCATCCCTCAGCCCGGGCCAGCTCCACCTGCTGCAATACCGGACAGGTATGATTCGCGCTCGATATAGCCCGTTCCAGCAGCTCCGCCAGCAACGGCACACCGGGGTGTTCAATGACGGCCTGACGCAGCAGGACGAGGGCCTCATCAATCCGCTCATCCAGCAGCAGCTGTTCACCCTGCTCAAGCAGACGGCAGACCGCAATCCGTCTGCCCAGATCCGGATCAGTGACCGGCCTGCTCCATTTTTCATGGAAAAGCGCAGCATTACGAACCAGAGCAGGTCTGTAGTCAATCCGGTTGCCCTTGAATGTCATGCTGCCATGATGGTGGATATAGACATCTGAGGCCACAAGGTTCTGACGCCCCGCCACTGCGGCCCGTATACAGAAGTCATCATCTTCGTAGTTTCCGCTGCCGAACTGCTCATCCAGCAGGCCGATCTCTTCCATGAGTGTCCGATGAAACAGCATGCAGAAACCGACAATCCGGCGGGACCGGACCCGGCGGAAGCGGTTACGGATTCTGAATTCAGCGGCAAAGCCATCCAGCCCGCCGGCAGCGGTATAGTCCGGCAAGGGCAGCACCTGAATACCGCTGGCGCTGTTGCTCAACGGCCCCACGATCCCTGTACGGGGATGCGAGATATGGCATTCGAGCAGGCCGGAAAGCCACTCAGACGTAACAACCACATCATTATTTAGCAGCACGAGGTACTCACCGCGGGCCAGTTGCAGTCCCTGGTTGCAGCCGGCGGCATAGCCGAGGTTCCGGTCGTTCAGGATCAGATGACAATCGGCATCAGCAGCGCTCAGCTCCTGCAGCCGTGTCCTGGTACCATCGCTGGAGCCATTATCAACGAAAATCAACTCATGGGGTTCTGGGGTGTGCTGCCTGATCGAGGCAAGACATTGTTCGGTACAGGCCCACTGATTAAAGGTCAGGATAATGATGGAAACCAGCGGCCTGCCGTTGCCGGCAACCGGCATTTCCCAGGCGCGGGGCAGGTTGAGCACCCTGTCAAACCTGACAGTCTGGTTGTAGTCCGCTCTTGAAGGGGTAAACCAGTCAATCCCCCACAGTTCCATTGGCGCTGGAACCCGGCCCGCGCCATAGTGGGCTGCCAGAATCCGGTACAAGGCATCGCTGCTTTCCTGTACCAGCCGGCCGGTAGTCGTAACCGGGGCGCTCTTGAAGCTGTGCTGCCCCTCGTGCCAGACAAAGGTGTCAGCTGCTATCATCAGGCGGTAGCCATGCAGCCGCAGCCGCCAGGACAGCTCAAGGTCATCGTTGCCCAGAAAAAGCCGTTCATCCAGCCCGCCCAGCCGATGGAGCAGTTCCAGGCGGATCATCAGACAAAAACCGATCAGCAGCCTGGTCTTTTCCGACCGGCCCTGATTCATCCGGCACAGCAGTTCCGCTGCCTGCTCGGGGTCAATCCCGTGCGGCAGCTCCCCCTGCCAGTGACAGGCCACTGATTGCCGTCCTGCAGCAAAGTTTGAGACCGGCCCCACCGCGGCAACGGAACGGTCTTCAAAAGGGCGTGCAAGCCGGTCGAGCCAGCCGGCTGTTACCACGGTATCAGGGTTCAGCAGCACCACAAAGGGAGTAGCAGCCAGCCTGATCCCCTGGTTGGATGCCACCGAAAACCCACGATTCGACGTATTTTTGATCAGTTGCAGCGGCAGTCCGGATTGCAGCTTCTGCACCAGAGCGCAGGTAGTATCCTGCGAAAGGTTATCGACGACAATCACCTGATCACCGGGCCGCATGGTTCGCGCCAGACTTTCCAGGCAGGCCACAATGGTCTTTGAGGAATTGTAGGTTACCACAACGATGGTTGCCGCCTGATCGCCGGGCTGTGGCGCATCAATCCAGCCCAGAATCTGTGCCCCCCATTTTTCAAAAAACAGCGTACGGTTCCGTTGCCAGGCTTGCTCAAAACGTGCCGCCTGTCCGGCTGTCCTCTGCTGCAAGCCGGTCACAAGCGGATCATCAGCGGCAAGGGTGACCCCCTTCTGTTGCAAAACCCCCAGATAGCGTTCCAGGACCAAGGCTTCGGCCTTCAAGGTACCGCCCTGGTGATGGATCAGCGGACTCTCCGGGCAGACCCATGCAAGCAACCCCTGTGACCGGAATGCCAGACAGAGATCATCATCCTCCCAACCGTTTTCATAGCGTTCATCAAAGGGGCCAAAGCTGAAAAACTGTTCACGGCGCAGCAGTATGCATGCCCCGGTAACTGTCAGAAACGCCCCCCCGCCCTGCACATCTGACAGGTCGGCCGGTTGCCCATAGCGATAATGTTCGCTGCAGGGCAGCCCATCGGCAGCCACGCTCCAACGCTTGCCACAGTGTTGAATGGTGCCATTGGGAAACAGGAGACGCGGTGCCACGATACCAATCTCCGGTCGCTGCTGCAGCACCCTGACAAGGGGCTCACACCATCCTGCTGCCTGGGCCTCAATGTCATTGTTCATAAACAGCAGCAACGTTCCGCGTGCCTCGCGGGCTCCGCAGTTACAGGCCCGGGCAAAACTGTGCGGTGCCTGGTTGCTGATCAGCCTGATCCGTAGTTCAACAGGATAAAGCTGCGACAAGGCCACGACCGTCTCATCACTGGAACCGTCGTCAACAACAATAATCTCAAAAGGGAGAGCAGGAGGAAAGCAGAGGAGAGACGAAATACAGGCACGGGTCAGATGCCACTGGTTGTGAACCGGAATGATGATGGAAAGCGCTGGGCCAGTCAAGGAGGCATGAGCCGCCTTGACTGGTGTTTCTTCAGCAGACATGGCGATCAGACGCCGGACAGAAAAGTCCGGGCTTCAGTATTCCACGGTTGCAAGGCAAGCACCTTGTTAATAAATATGCGAGACTGTTCAGGCAGTTTCGCTTCCTTAGAGAAGATTGCCAGCGCTGTCAGCACCTCAACATCATTGGGATATTCCTTTATCAGCTGGGTATAGATTTCAACCGCCTCATCAATCATCCCACAGGCTGTATAGTACAAGTCTGCCAGGTTCTTGCGATACATAAGATTTGCCGGTTCACACTTCACCGCCTGTTCATGGTGAAAACGGGCTTGGTCATACTCCCCCCGCCGGCTGTAGACAATGCCCAGGTTATTGTGGGCCAGTGCGCTGGCAGGATTTTGGGCCAACAACTGTTGCAGGGGTGCCAGCTCCTCATCCTGCTGTGGCAACAATGCAGGCTGACGGTATTCTGCCGCCGAAACCGGCCCGTCCAGACGGGCCAGGATCTCCCTCACCTCAGCATTGCCCGGCTCCAGCTGGTTGGCTTTACGGTAAAAGGCCCGTGCTTCTTCAGGCTGGCCGACCGTCTCACTGATATTACCCAAAGCGGTCAGGATCTCAAAGTCATTCGGCCAGGCGTTCAGCAGTTCCGTCAGCATCTCAATCGCATCGTCGGTCCAGCCCAGGACGACAAAGTAGAATTCTGCCAGATTCTTGATAACGGTCGGATTATTCGGTTGCAGCCGATTGGCCTTCTCGTAATGGGCCAGCGCAAGCAGGTCATTACCGGACTGGTGATAGAGCACCCCCAGATCGTTATGGGCAAGCGGTACATCCGGAAACATCTTCAGGAAAGTCTTGATCTCCGCGATCGCCTCCGCGGACTCTCGTGACAAACAGGTCCTCAGACGCTGGTAGGCGTTCTGAGCTTCATATTGATTGTACGGAATAACGGAGGTGGTCATAAACAAATCTCCTTAGCTCACGATCTAATATTCGAACGAGTAATTCTACCCATATCAGTCAAAGATGCAATGATTATTGCGCTGTCGTGCTGTCTCTACGAGCCATATAGCGGGCAATCCGCTCCAGTCGCTGTTGATAGCGTTGTTGGTAACTCTCAAATATCTCAGCAATCTCCGGATCAGCAATGTGGCGCTTATTGGAGATTCCTTCCGGAGTATACCAATAAAGGCCTGTTATTATTGGTATATGCAACAACTGAAACCGCTCGGCAATCCGTAGCCACATCTCCTGATCACCGATGGCAAGATACTTTTCATTAAAGTAGCCAACGTAGTCATGCACCTGTCGTCGCCACATCGGATGGGGACCGACACAACAATTTTCGATATGATGCTCAAAGGAATACGGTGGCCAAGCAAACTGGCCACAGCGATCATGCCGGGCAAAGGTCTGATGGGGGTACAGCGTCAGCCAGGTGTCACCATAGACCAGCATCACTTCAGGATTTTCATCCAGCGCCTTTTTCAATAACTCACAGGCGGTGGGCGCCAAACGGTCATTCGTGCTGAACGAAAGCAGGTAACTCCCTTGCGCGGCCTTGATGGCCACGTTCCAGGCGGCATAAATACCAATTCTCTCGGAAGTTCGTATATATTTAATGTTTCGGTGTTTCCCCTGAAATTCTTCAATAATTATCCGCTCATTTTCCGGCGAGGCAGCATCCACGACAACCACTTCTATCTGCTCGAAGATCGTCTGGGCAACCAGGTCTTCCAGACACTCCCGCATGAACGCCTCTGAGGCATAGGTGGTAACAATCACCGATACGACAGGCTTAACCTCCTGCTGCATAGCAAAACTCTTCTGCATTGATGATATTGCCGGGTTATGCAACTCCGAAACAAGCGAAAGTAGCGGAGTAATGGTCTTGTCAAGATTCAGATGATTTGCAAAAAATTGTTCGGCATTCAAACCGCTTTGTTCAAGATCAGATCGACTCAGGTTAGCTAACACCCGCCCTGTATCGGTCACGCTGCCAACAACCCAGCCCAACCCAAACTGACGGACATGTCTGCTCATTTCTCCGATCTCGTTTACCACTATTGGCAGACCATATTGGAGGTAGGTTGCAATCTTGCCAGATGCAAGCCCTATATGTTCCAAGTTCTTACCATCAATTGGATGGTCTTTATGGTAATAGGGTGTATAAAAAGCGCAGCCAGCATCGCATGCCTGAATAAGTTCGCCGAGCTCCGAAAACTCCAGGGGGCCAAATGGCGAGACTAACAATCGGTTATGCGGAAAACTTGCAACTACATCAAATACATCAGACGGATAACAGCCATAACGGTGGTGAATCAGCAGCGACCAGTCATCCGGCCAGGTGTGAAGACTGCGTAACAACTCGTGAATACCGGTCCATATAGCTGTGATTTCACCCATATACAACAGTATCTTTTGTTTTTGTGGCAACGAAAAATGGTGATGGATACGATAATTTCTACTGATGTGCTTAACACCACGACCGGCAACTGGGATTTTTACGATTCGTTCAAGCGGGATGCCATTTTCCAAAGACAAATCAGCAGCACGCAGGTCATCCTGGGCAATTGCAAACAGCAGATTTCGTGAGGCCTCAATCTCCATCTGTTTCTGCCAGGAGGAAACCACATCAGCAAAATAGAGTTCATATGATATCAATGCATGTGGAACACCCTGCTGTGCGGCAACAAGCGCAGCTTCAACTATTCCCAGATCAACGCCAATAATCAGCGTATATAGCGGCAGCTCTTTTGTAATATAATTTTGCAGTGTCCCAGAATTTTCAATGCATCCGGGGGGAAGCAAAAAGAAGAAGTCAGCAGGATAACCGGTACGGCCTTGGCGAGGAATACTGATAAAAGTAGCCAAACTGTGGGGTGTACTCGCTGGTATTCCAGGTTCACCAGGGCTATAGATATCAACCAGATAGCCGTTATTGCACAGAATATCCACCATACCCCAAAGATTAGGATTGTTAGAAATGTTACCTTCGGGATGAATGAGCATGATACGTGCTCTGTCAGCACTGGCTACTCTCATGAACAGACCACCAAGGCATTCCAAGTATCAAAACCAAGTGGTCTAGCGGTAAGCCACTCTTCAGCCCGCACCACCTCAAAACCAGCCTCCTGCAACATCAAGGAAAGTTCCGGCAGATACAGATAGCGCATTCGATGTGTTTCCCTCACCTCCTGGACTTCTTTGGTCAGCAGATTCCTTGCAAAAAGATGATAGTTTACATCAACCAGATTCTGATTGGGATGCATGACGGGGCTGGCTATCCGGGTTATGCTGATTGTATCATCGACAAGCTCTTTTACCCGCACAGCAGGCCTGTCAGTCAGAACTGCGGGGCCATACCAACAGTCAAAGATAAAAATCCCACCAGACTTAAGGTGTTGTCGAGCCGTGCCAAATGCAGCCATCAAATCAGCGTTTTCAGCTTGGTAGCTCATGACGTGAAACAAGGAGATAATCACGTCAAAGGTCATGTCCAGACGAACCGTGCGCACATCATCCTGCACATAACGAACAGCAGCATATCCCTCTGCCGCTTGACGTGCAGCAGCCAGCATATCTTCTGAAAGATCAACACCGGTCATGGCATAGCCCTTCTCTGACAGGAGCCGGTCATGCCTGCCTGAACCACAACCCAGGTTCAAAATCGAATGTGCTGCTGGACAATGTTGCTGTAGTATATCGTGAATATATGCGACTTCAGCAGCATAGTCTTTATCGCGATACAGCAAATCATAGTATCGGGCATACTCACCAAAAAGACTCATTTCAGACTCTCCCGAACAGTAGTAGTTACAGAAACTATCTGTTCATCGGTTATGGTCAAACCGCTGGGAAGATACACCCCCTGCCGAGCCAGCCGGTCTGCCACCGGAAACTGTTCACCCTGGAAAAGACCCATTTTCTGGAAAACCGGCTGCTGATGCATGCCAAGAAAAAAAGGACGCGTTTCAATATGCGCTTCGCGCAAGCGGTCTGCCAACATTATGGCCGTCACCCCCGTGCTCTCACCGACGACAACGCCCAATACCCAATAGACACTCTTGGCCCACGCCTCTTCGACCTGCATGCGTATCCCTGCAACATCCCGTAACTGCTCGGCATAAGCGGCAGCAATGGCCCTTTTACGGGCCACGATTCCATCCATCCGATCAATCTGTCCGACCCCCAGTGCCGCCTGGATATTCGTCATTCTATAATTATAACCCAGTTCATCATGCAAAAAACGCTGCTGCTTCTGAAAACAGAGATTCCGCAGACTCCGTGCCCGCTCAGCATGTTCCGGTGTACGCACCAGCACCATCCCGCCCTCGCCGGTAGTCACCAGCTTGTTGGCATAAAAACTGAAAGTACTGATATCCGCCAGGCCACCGCAGCGGCGTCCCTTGTATTCCGCCCCGTGCACTTCAGCGGCATCTTCAATGACCGTTAGATGGTGCCTGCGGGCAACGTCCGTAATCAAATCCATATCAGCAGGATGACCGTAGATATGTACTACAAGGATAGCCTTTGTTCTTGGGCCTATCTTTGCCTCTATCTGACCTGCATCCATCTGCCAGTTGTGCGGCTCACTGTCCACAAGCACAGGAACACCACCTGCGCGTACTATCGACTGGGCAGGAGAGATAATGGTGAAGGTTGGCATAATAACTTCATCGCCCGGCTGAAGATTGAGCAGTCCAACCGCCAGATCCAGCGCAACAGAACCATTACTGACGGCGATACCAAACGGCATGCCACAATAAGCAGCCCAGCGCTGTTCAAACAGATCCAGATACATGCCCGCCGATGATATCCAGCCTGACTTCAGTGCATCATTTACCAGGGCAATGTCACGTTCCGTTATACACGGTTCAGAAACTGGAAGCATCAAAAGCGCTCCTTCTCTACCAAGCCGGTATAGGGCCCCTGCTTCAGTTCAAAAAAAATCGTATCCTCAAGACATTTCAGGCGATGACCGCCAGAGACCAGCAGGATGATATCACCCTCTTCAAGGTTCCAGATCCCAATCAGGCACTTATCCAATCCATACAGTTCCACCTCCGCCCTGCCCTTACGAATAAGCAATGTTTCCGGAGTACCCACCAGATGGCGTTGCAGCGGTAGATGGGTATGCCGGGCAACCACGCCATCCTTTGGGTAGACCACAAAGCCGGCTTGCTGATAATAGCTGTCCGGGGAGATGAAAGTCGTGGTTTCCGGCATATAATCCTTACGGATAATGGTAGCAATATGCTGGTCGTGCCAGACAACATGCTCCACAAGATGGGATGGAGTGTATTCTTCTGAAATGATTTGATCAGCTTCTGTTGGCATAGGTTCCTCTATATGGGGTCCACATGGTATACAACCTGTCTTGAGGTCGCAGACGATCTAAAACCTTCTGGAGCATTTTTTGCCGATGATAGCGGTACATTGCACAAATGATATAGATACATGTGTTCTTTGGCGTGAAGGTGTCCCACGCTTGCACCTTGATGCCGTTAATCAGAGACTGATGTTTATGGGGGTAATCATCAATCAGGGACTTACAGCTTGCTTCCCACTGCCCCTCCCATATTTGTTGCAGAACGCCACTGACCGCAAGAAACACATTGCTTGCCCCATAGAAGCAGAGTTCAGCCCCCTGCTCGGTCAATTCCCGCCATTCTTGCTGGCTCAACACGACTTTTTCACTAAAAGCCCGGATTCTCTCCAGCCTATCCGACCAGCCTGTCCCCATCAGGCAGGTCCCACCTTTTTTTTTCCGGTAAAGAACTGTCAATTGGTATCCGCGATCAATGGCAACCAGCTGCAATCCCGCCTGTTCTCCCAGTAGTGCCAATGATTTCCCGGAGTAGTGCCCGACATGTTCCATCACCCATGGATCGATCCCTTCATCAAGATCGTTCTCCAGGTCCGGGACCTCCACCATCAGCAGGCCGTCTTCACGTAGAAAAGTAGCAATATGCTGCAAAAATGCCTGTGGGTAGAGCATGTGTTCCAGAACCTGCCGGGCAACTAACAAGTCAAAACTGGATGAAAGCTGAATCTGGCGAACATCTCCAAAAATGGTTGGTATCCCCACAAACGGCAAAGGCGAGCTTTCCACCCCAAGCAGCTGAAGATCTGGGTAAAATGACTGAAGACCTGCCAGAAAGTCCCCCCTGTTCGAGCCCACCTCAACTACATGGCGAATCTGCGACCAGTCGCAATGCAGATCAAGAAAAGCCTTGGACATCTCTGCACGTGGATCTACCAGAGGAAATTCGTGTAGATCAGCACTCAGTAGCTGGTAAGCGTCATAGGCGGGGGCCATCCAGGTCTCGAATTCCCGGGGTTGAGCAAAGGCAGTAGCATTCCAGACAAAATGACAGGCCTCACATCCCTCCATAAAAAGTGGTCGAGTTTTTTCAGAATACATATGGACACTGCCAAGCTGCAGTTGACGGTCAAATAATGCTACAGCTGCATTTCCACAAATCGGGCAATTCATAGCTAGTCCTGTTATCAGACAAACAGTTCTGGATAGGAGTCCAAAAAGCAAGAGGCAATCGGGGTCTGAGCCATAGTAGGATTCCACCGCATCCATGTCTGTTTGAAACGCTCACGTAGCAGCCCGATTGCAACACTTTCGGTATGGTCCCCCTGCAACCGGTCCATCATTTCCTGAGTTGCAGCAACAATTTCTTCAGGGGAGTTGTCTTCATACTGAATGCCCAACATGCTTTCCTGGTTGCCCCCATTCTCGAAGAAGAGTCCCGTGTCATTGTAACTATGATAGCGCTCAAGAAACTCGGCAAAGGGCAAAAGTTTACCGGTACGGATATCTCTGATTTTTTTGGGAATATACAGGTCAGCGGATCGAATATTACAGACGTTGACCGTATTTACCATCAGCTCAGGGGTTCGGAACACATATGCCAAATGACAAAGACCACTGGGAGTACCAAGGAGGAAACGGCACTTTGCCAACAGATAGACATCCAGCAAAGGCTCGCGATAGACAGAGTTTGAGTAGTCAAAGAAACGCCGGTCCGGGTGGTTTAAAATCTGGCAGGTTCTTTCTCCAATTCGGATAACATATCCCCCTCGATCCAGGATGCAATCAATGGCCGGGAGGAATGTTTGAATGTCGGAATTACGAAACCAGTTCGGGCTGCCAGGCGATTCGCCGTAGTAGGCACTGTCGCGGGCAAAGATGCATACAAACCAAGCCCCCTCCGGCAAATAGAGCTTGTTTCGAAGGAAATCCTCCCCCGTCTCTTCTTCTTCACGGCTAAAGTGGATTTGGGGTTCATTGATGTCAAGAACGCTACTCTCTTCATCTCCTGAAACACAATATGCCCCGCCGTTGGTAGAGTGGGTAAATTCCACCAAGTTATCGAAGAGATCAGCATGCCTCCCGAAGAACTCCTTTGCATACTGCTGATTGAGTGTATAGCGACTCTTTGACCAATCGTAGGAGGTGTAGCACATCAGCTTGGGAAACGCCTGATCACTGAAGACAGGCAGCTCCCGTGAAATCATCTCCACCAGGGCCGGATTTGCCGACCTACCGCTAAAAAAGACCACTGATTTTCCTGTTCGCTTGGTCACTCCTGACTTATAAAGAGGAATCAGCTTTAATGCATCGATCGCCAGTCCACCTATAATATCATACTGCAAAGTGTCAACCAGGATCCCGTTTGTTCCATGCAAAGCCTTGAGCATACCTGCCAACCGCTCCAGAACTTTACGGCTCTCGTACGATTCCTTCCTGACAGCGCGGACCAAGGCTAAACTTACCTCGGCCATAACATCGCCGACGTTCGTATCTTTAGTCTCTCGCCACAGATCAGAAAGAACCTGCATGGCAGCAGCCGGATTGTCATTTTCCATTTCCAGACGAACCAACATCAGGCCGGCGCAAAGATTGCCCGGCGCCCTGGACAATGCAAACGTCAACAGCCGCCGTGCTGTCTGTGCCTGACCTGCCTCCAAAGCCTGCTGGGCAACCTCCGACAGGGCTTCTGCATTCATGTCTGCCTCGTACAGGTGAGACAGACTATGGATGCTTGAGCAGGCTCGACCTCCCGGCGGCTCCAATAACGCACTTTGTCAAAATAAAACCGTCGGAATTCCGGGATTTCTTTCACTGCTCGCTCTAGCCCCAACTCACCCGCAGCCGGGGCAAAGGGGTCTTTCCAATACATCAGTGCCTTGAGGGCGGTTTCATCCTCGGAAAGTATGAAACGATGACTTTCAATGGTCAGTCCTGCCTGACTGACAAGTTCATCCCACTCTTCCCAGGTTCGATCCTGATGGATCGCAAATGCTTCACGAACCCATTCCACATAGCTCGGGTGGAATATCTCCTCGAACTTCTTGATGTAACAATTTGTCTGCAAACTGAGATAGACTTTTCCGCCTGGCTTAAGAATGCGGGTAATTGTTGCCAGCACATTCTCCACCCGATCTATATGCTCAAGCGAGCAGACTGCGACGACACTTTCAAAAAAATTATCGGGTAGCGGCAATTCCGCAGTCACGTCTGCCTGCAATACAGAACGATACGCTCCACCGATAAACCCTTTGTCCACAAAACCTTCGATGCTACGTTGATAGGAACCAGTTTCCGGAAAAAGATCGACGCCAACATCAATTTTACCCAATATCCTGCTGGTCCAGAAACCATACCCACAGCAAAAGTCTATTGAAGGGCCTTTAAGCGGCGTTTGGTCGGCAAAATAGGTCATCTCCGCGGCCTTGAGCAGGTCATCCCAAACCAGAAAATCTTTTTCCCCTTCCAGCAGCAGACGTTCGGAAAGCACCGCAAAATCGGTCTCCCCAGAAATCGCATCTGACATAGCCGGGGCTTTTGAGCGCAACCAGTCATGAATTTGTTGGCCATCCAGATATCCGCCTACAAATTCACTATCAAAGCCTGGCTGCACAAAAAATTTGAATCGAGACATTTTCACACCCCTGGTTTGAGTTGTCGTTGTAATGCCTCTAGCACCCGATGAACAGGTATCTCCGCCATGCAATGCCGTTCAAGCAGACATTGGGGCTGTCCGCACGGCATTTGCGGACAGGTTTCTGACCAGATTGTTTCACCTTGGCCATAGAGGCATACCTCTCTTGGGTCGGTCGGACCAAACAGCCCAACTATCCTTTTACCCAGGGCAAGTGCGAGGTGCAGCCCCAGGCTGTCCTGACTCAGGATCACCCGGCACGAAGAGATCCACTCAGTATAGCGATGAAGATTGTCCAGGCCCTGTTGCCACGACACACGCAATCCTGATGATTCCAACGCTTTCGCAACAGCTAGCCAGTGTTCCTCAGGCATCCGCTTGGTCGGCCATTTGGAGCCGACCATATGGTTCAGGCCCACATCAAAAAGGAGTTCATTATTTGGGTAATAGCCCAAGACATAAGGCTGCTCCTTCCATTCCAGCCCCAACATCTCGATCAGGTTCTGCTGCCAGGGGCGGCGTTCAGGATCAGGTGTGCTTTTGTCGCGTATATATTGCAGAAAACCTTGGCCCTTTTCATAAGCCTGGCAGCTGCCTGTCATGGCATCAAACCGGAACCCGTAACGCGCCCAGGCATCAACCATATCTGCCAGTGCGCAGACTCCCGGATGTTTTTCCAGATTAATGACGATATCGAACTGCTCCCGCATCAGCTGAAAAGGCACAAAGGCATCCACCACCAACACACGGTCTAAAAGCGGATTGCCGGAAATGAGCGGGACGGCAGCCTCGTCGACCAGCCAGGTGATTTTCGCCTCCGGGTGCCGCTCCTTGAGTGCCGTCAGCAATGGAGTCGTTCTGAGAACGTCTCCCAAACTGGTCACCTTGCCGACTTCCGGGTCGAGAGTTTCAGAATGCCCGAGTTTTATCAGCAGAATCTTCATTCACGTTCGCCTTCGATATCCAGGACATCTACGGTCGTATGGCCGAATTGCTGGAAGCGGTTTGTCTTCACCTTTATATCACAAGGGTTGCAGTCCCCATAAAAGGAACAGGCACGGAATTCATCAATCGCATCCGCATCCAGATCGGGGTCGAGGATGTGAGCAAAGGGATCTCGGCCCTGGAATAGATCCGCGTGGCACTTGTAGACCCAGCCGGCAGGGTCGACGATCAGCTCGCTGGTCCGGCAGCGGCACGAGCGAAACGGTTTTCCCAGGACGGCGCCGGGATACTTGAATTCACCATACAGCGTACCGTTCCATTCTCCCAGGAATTCCTTGGTCCGGAAATCGACCCCCAGCTTCAGACAACGTTCCTGCGTCTCGAGGATGTGGCGGCGAATCTCTTCGTCAGGGTGAAGGATGCCGTAGATGCCCACCCGAAAGCCAGCTTCGACCAGGCGGAAATAGTTGCCCACCAACTCGTCAATATCGTTCTGGCCCGGATGATAGCTCACACGGATCGGCGCATAGGGGGCATCACGTAAGAACCGCCAGACCGGCACATTCGCGATAAACGAGTCAACATCAAAGGTCAGATTCGTCATCAAATCGCACCTGAGTTCCGGTTTTGCTTCATTGACAAGCCGAACAAAGGAGTTCGACAGTGTCGGCTCCCCTCCCTGCAGAGTCAGTGGCAGGTCAGCCCTCAGCTCCAACCGGTTGGCAGCCAGAATCCACTCATCAGCGGTCATCTGGCGCTTTAGCATGTTTTTTCTGGAACCGCCATCATGGAGGTTTATACAGTAGGAGCAGTGCAGGTTACAGGCCATGGTCAGAAAAAAAGCGACGTAATTATGCCGTTCGCCAGGGCGGATGGCCCCGAGCGTACTGTGGGACGAACTATCTGGCCAGGACAGACTTTCAGAAATCAATGACATGACACATCCTCTTGCTCAACTGCTGTGTCTGGAAGCACCATGAAGCAGTGCTTTATACAGCGCCTGCAGATAAGCATGACCATGGAGCAAATCAGGTTCCAAGTGGTTACCTTCAGCCCACTCATTCCAGGCCTTGATAAAAACGATTCGATCAGCAGGGTCTTTTCTTTGCTCAACCTTCCGCAGGGCATCTTCCAGCATCTCTCCAAACAACTCGGGCGTGGAGCCTTGCAGCACAAAACCGTTACTGCCGCTACGTGGTGTATTATCCCAGTTAGGCACTACCAGTGGGTATTCATTACCTGACAACTGGTACTGTTTCAAATACAGCACCAAGTCCTCATAGCGAGACACCTTGGGAACGGAATTGCCAGAAAGGGGAATGACAGGCACCAGAGGTGCATTCATGGAGACAAACGGCGCATTATCAACACAGGCCTGGCAGCCATACGTTTCAGGATTGCGCACGTTATGAGCCACAAAGTATATACCGCCCAAACCGGCTTCCTGGGCTAATTGCTGCCAATATGAGGTAAAGAGACAAGCGTCCGGCAGATTGGTTGGAGCATAAATTACAAACAGTGGCCTGTCATGCACTCTTAGATAACGCGGATCCCGGAATGCCGGCAGTAGCGTATCGAAGTGCGCCTTATAATCCTCAAGCCCAGGGTAAGTCTGTTCTATCAACACACGATCCGGTGCCCCGTGCCATATACCTGACCAGGTTTGGTTAGCCCAACCAAGACAGAATGGGAAGTCAGGCTGTCCTGTCCGCACGACCTCATCAAATGGTCGCTCCAAAAGCTGGTGTCCGGCAAACCAGTAATGCCAGTAACAGAAGGCGTCAACACCATAACGACGCGCCATTTCAGCTTGTTCTAGCCGTATTTCCGGCACTCTAAGGTCATAATAACCCAAATCAGCAGGAACATGAGGCTGATAATGTCCTTCAAAGAGAGGGACCGCTTTACCTACATTGGTCCATTCCGTGAAACCTTTGCCCCACCATCTGTCGTTTTCGGGGATCGGATGAAACTGTGGCAGATAAAAGGCGATCACCCGCGCTCGTAGAGCCGGACGTGCCTCGAATTCTTTCCGTGAAGCGACATCGGTCGCCGGCATGCCGGGCGCCGTCTCCTTATCTGGTTGCAGTTGCGCATAATAGAGCTGCGTCAGATTTCCCAGATCGACCAGCCGATCCGCGAACAGCGGATCCCGCAGAATGGAGCGCAATTCTTCATGGAGGGGATGCCCGGAAAGATGGACCGCCTCTTCCTGATACTCCTCGTCGGCGAATGTCCCCCAGTTCTGCATCACCGAGAAGACCACGCTATCCACCCCCAGTGAACGCCCGAGTTCGACGAACTGTTTCATTTCCCTGAAATTCTTGCGTTGAACGATCATCCGTATGATGAAACCCATCCCGTGCTCACGCTCGGGGAGAGCTGCAATGAAGCGCAGGTTCTTCAGCAGCGTCTGAAAATTGCCGCCGCGCCTGATCGCCGCATAGGTAGCATCCGTGGCGGCATCAACCGACACGGCAACGAGCCGTATCCGCTCCCGGATCGTGCCCAGGACGGTGCTCCATGCCTGTTCGTTGAAGAGCATGCCGTTGGTGTCCAGCCGGACACCTAATTGGGGGAATTTCCCGAAATCATACTGCTGCAAGAGCGTTCGATACGCCCTGCTGGCGAAAGGATCTCCCGCCCCGGACAGCCAGAGTTCCGCGAGCTGCCCCCCTACGGAGTCAAGCAGCCGGCACTGGATGTCGAACAGTTTATCACTCTCTTCAGGCCTCAGAACCTGTACCGACGTCCTGCAGGAAGGGCAACTCAGGTTGCATGAGGGATCATCCTCGAAGGAAATGATCCGGGGACCTGAAGCAATGTCCAGCAAGCCTGTGGAAATGCCGTCCCTGAGCGGCTCGTCGTAGGATCTCCGTTTGTCTATGAGCTTATACGGAATTTGATAGTTGAACGAATCCTCTTTAGTGGGGAGCACGGCCTCCTGCATGGCGGCGCATTTGCGCTTGTCGCAGTAGCAGTATTCGCCGCTCAGAATGGAGCGACGCAGCTCCCGGGCTATTGCCGAATCCCACACTTCGCTCATCTCTTCTTTGTGTATGTTGCCCAACGGGAACGGAAGGTAGCAGCAGCAGGAGACGTTCCCGTTCATCCCCAGCTCGACATAGAGGAACGGGTTGGGGCAGATGAAATCCTCGAATTCGTTGCCATACCGGAATTGCCTGAACTGCTTCAGCGGATTGGTATGTTCGCCTGCCGATGGAATGATCAGCTTGGCGCCCAATTCCGCGTTGATCTCGCAGATAAGCCGTCGCACGAAATCCGCCACGGGACGCCAGTCAGGGGCATCCCCCAGCATCTCCAGAATCACCCCGCACATCTCGGCTTCATCTCGGCTCGCCGGCCCCAGTCCCCGGATACTGTCGCAATACCCTTCGGTGGTGCTCCCCTCGCGCATCAGGAGCGCCTGCTCCAGGTGAGAACGCAACCTGCTCACTACTGCAGCGGGCTTGGGAAGATAGTCGAGCCTGGAAAGCATGTACTCCAGCGAGCTTCTAATGGTGTCATTATCTTCCGGAACCGTCGCAGAACCGAGATTGGCCCCTTGGTAGACCTGTGCCATGACCTCATCTATCAGCGCAGTGTATTCCCTGACGGTTTGGGCATCGATGCGAAAACCGGCCTGGTTCAGTAATCGAATCAGGTTTTCCTTACTCAGCTCGGGCATTTCCGCGGCAAGATCGTGAATCGCGTCCACCGTTCGGAGAAGCAACGCTCCTAAACTGACGCTCTTTCTAAGCTTCCACTCCCGGTCGATGTAATGAAGTTGACCATCACGAAGAATGAGATTAGAGGGGACACAATCGAAGAATTCCGGGCGGATTTCTGCCGATGCAGGATTGTCCGGGACCGGTGACCGTACGGCCTCACGCGCGAGAAATTCCAGCTGGAGCATGAGAAGTCGCGACATGACCGAGAAATCTCCCAGTACCGCGCACCTGCGGTATTCCGCTTCCAGGTTGCGGCCGGCGACATACTCCTCGGTCCCGGGAAGATGGGCCAGGACGTCGACCGGCGACACCGGCGCAGCACCACGCAACAGCCGTGTCTTGCGGGCGACAATGGTATGCTCGTTACCGATGAAGCTGGTTTGCACGTTATAGGCGTTGGCCCGTTCGGTTGTATAGACCGCGGCAAGCAGCTTCGGATCACGAAGGGTGGAGGGGATGGAATCCCTCGAAGCAAGGACCAGGAAGGAGTTCGAAAGGTCTTCCATGATGCCGTTGCGGCAGAGAACCGGCACGGCAAGTTTTTCGTCGAATACGGGCGTCAGATCTCCGGCATAGTCCCTGGACCCCAGTTGGCGGATTATTTCTTCCGGATGGAACCCCTGTTCCCGGAATCCCTTCTCGGTGAAGAGGGCCTTGGGAATTTTGTAATCCGGGAAAGGGTACTGGAATTCGACCTGCGAAAGGCCTTTTCCGTTCAGGATGCGGCCCAGTTCACGCCGGCCGAAGGTAACTGCCGTCTTTTCGTTGTAGCGGTCCTCGATTCCGAAGAAGGGGATATCGGCGTGATCCTCGCGATATCCGCAGAAATACTTCAGTCCCAACTGGTTTTCGATGGCAATGACCAGGACGCCGTTCGGCTTCAGGGCATTGCAGGCTATTTCCAGACACTCCCCGATGGGGTCGGCGGATTCAAAGTATTGGGGGGCGTACTCCAGCACCCCGATGAAGGTGACCACGTCATATTTCTCATCAAAAACCAGATCCTGAAAATTCGAGCAATGCACCCTGACGTTCGACAGGTCACGGCAACGGGCAGCGGCCGCTCGTGCCCGCTGAAGACTCCCCTCCACGGCAGTCACCCTGGCGCCGCTCTCTCCCAGTTGACGGGTTATGGCCCCGCAGCCGCAACCGAGCTCGAGAATAGTCATCCCCGGGCGAAACTTCAAATGCCTCAGGAGATTGTGGCGTTCCTGGGAAAAATGGTACTCGCTTGCCCAGTCGCGAATGCTCCCGCGCAATTCGTCGGAGAAGGTGGACAGATCCCGGGCCGCCCGTATGGTGCTGAGGACATAGTCTTCCTGCGCAATGCCGTCCGAATACCCGAAATCGCGTTGATTCTTCGGGCTCTTGTATACGCCGTCTCCATCGAGAATGAATTCATGGAGAGAGGTCTGCATGGTTTCTCCTATAAGTAACGACAAGAGATAGTCGGTAGTCTTGCTCGCCGGGGCCAGAGAGACCTCTTTCAGCCGGCTCACTGCGCTGCGAACCGGATCGCTTTGCCACCATGCCTGAACGTCGTCATACACTGCCGATATATGGGCGACCGCGGATTCTGCCGTGGAGTGCACGACCCCGCAGCGTCTGAGGTCTTCGAAAATTATTTGCAGCTCATCTGAAAGCTCGACCAGTGACATGTCCTTGAGCAACACGCACGGCACATTTGTAAGCAACACCTCTGCTATTCCGGTAGAAATGTGATCAATAACCACGATTCTGGCCTTATGGATACTCTCCCTAAAATCGCCGATATCTATCCTAATGTTTGAGTTATCGAGCTCCAGGGACTTAACGGTATCCCAAAAATGCTCCTCCACGCGTGGCCTAAAAAGAAGATTATCCTTGATCCTTGCGGAAAGCATTGCAATGAAGTCACTAACTAGTTTCAGTTCTCTGATAAAAGTGGAATTGTTTGCATACATGTTGAATTCAAGCCAATAAGGCTGATTTGTATGACTTATGAACAATACTGATCTCTTTTCATGATCGTACTCGTAGGGTGTAATTTCTCTGCATGAAAAACCACCTTGGATAACCTTGCGGTTATTTAGCTTCCATCCTACTGTCATATATGTATCAGAAGACTCAATTCCCATAAACCAGTTAGCGTTTCTATCAAAATAAGAACCTGAACCATGTTCATAAGCTATGAATTTTCTATTGGCTTCTTTTGCTAACGCCACATATATAGAATCAGGAATATGGCTTATCCAGCACTCTGCAACAATATGAGTAAATTTTCTTTCCTCAATATCGCGCTGGTAATTGTGGTAATAATCAAGGAAGTTCTCAACAAAATCTCTTGGCATGCAATAATACAAAGATTGCCAAAAGTAATATTCAAAACTATCCTGTTGCACGCTTGCTGCAATATGACTTCTCCCGGGTTTGTCAATCTTCGAGAGATCTTTCACAACAGGTGGCAAGAAAAATTCATTTATTAGCCACTCTGATTTTTCGCGCAATGTATCGAACGTGTCTTGCGTAAACATCACGTTCAAAAGTGCCACCCGTGGCTCATCAAGGTTCAGACGATAAGCTTCCCTCAGCTTCGTCGCAATCATGTCTGTATTTGGCGTGGCGTGATTGCACACAAATTCTCTACTTATTATTGGAAAATCTTTGCTCTTGAATAGGTAATAATACAGGCTTACCAACTGCTGCACGCCAAAATCAAAAGTGAAACAGTAAAAATGTTCATAGTGATTTTGAGGTATGAAGAAGTCGTTAATATCCAGCAATTTTATGCTGGTCGCATCGATATCAATACACTGAAGATAACAATACTTTTCGTACACATACGAAATATGTCTGAACAGCCAGTACCCGAAAGCAGTTTGCCAAAACGATTCCGACAACTTCAACCCATGAATTTCATTCAATTTCTGAGTCAGAATCGGCAACACCCTATAATAGAACGTCTGGCAGAAATCGTGACCCTTTTGGAGATCTTCGCGCCTGGAGAACAAATCAGGAACAGTGGGGATATCTTGGCTCAGTATCTTTGAAAGTGGAAGCTTATGCTTGGCACCTTCCCATAAATAAATGGATTCGGCGTACTCTTCTCCCCAAAATTCTTGGAGTGCCGTAGCCCTGATATTTGAGTTTGATATTTTCAAGCTTGGTCTCACAATGGGATATATTAACTATTGACCACTATCAGCTTTTGGCTTTGCGTAACAATTTAGACACGCATCAGGGTAATCGTGACTGACTAATGCCCTCCTGATCTCCCTCATATGCTCTGAATCCCAAATTTGCTTTAGGCTGCTTTCATGTATGTTTCCCACGTAAAGATCCTTACCTGCGAATGTGCAGCAAGGACAAACATCTCCATTGGCCCATATCATTAGCTTTTTCCACGGAGACGAGCATTGAAATGGTTTAACCTGATCAGCTGTCAAATTTCTCTTCTGCCGGAGTTCAAGGTATTCCTGAAGTCCCACCGTCTCAACCTTGGAGCTCCAATAGGAAACAAACTCATCCAATTCATCCTTGTTGTGTTCAAGCTTGATCGACGTCACACGAATGATCGGCAAGAGGCTTTTCTGCCTATCACGCTCCTCAATAAGATAATGCAGGTTCGACATCAATTTACCGAAATCACCACCGCGGACCTTCTTGTAAGTTTCTTCGGTCGTTGCATCTATGGATATAGAAATTCGTGTCAATTTCAACCGAATCAGTTCCTTAATTTTTTCTTTATCCAACAACAAGCCATTGGTACTAAGCCAAATATCAAGCACTTTCTTTTGTCTAGCATAGTCAATCATTTCAAAAATATCGTTCTCCAAAAAGCCTTCTCCACTATTACCGAGAGATATGGCAGGAAGACCATACTCAGCGCCTTCATCTATTAATCTCTTATATACCTGTAAACCAAGCCGCTTGCTTCCTTTGCCTGAAACGCGATAATCTGTTGAACGCCTGATACAATGGTGGCAAGCAAGATTGCATGCATCAACAAGCTCAAAATCAAGATTGATCGGAAAGGGGTAGTTTACGTCACAACTTTCGGCTTGGTCCCATTCCCTTCTGTACTTCCAAAATCTTTCTTTATCTTCATTGGAATCCAGTGTTGATGATATTATTTCCAGAATATCTGGTTGGTATTCGGTCAAATATCCACGGTATTCTCTTTTTGTCTTTTCCATTTACAGCTCCATTACGATCAATACTATAGATAAGAGCGTATGTAGTGCATACTTAACAGCAGCAGTCACCTATGAGGCGTGGCAAGTGTTACTCTACCATTCATGAATAATGCCTTTCCAAACACATGCAGCAAATGCCTTGGTGTTACTTAGTTTAGCCAATGCTATTACTTCCTCAGTTACTGCCCAGTATTCACTAAACATGTGTTTATTATTATTTACACACTACCACAATGTACCACGGCAGAAACAATGGCCCCGTAAAGGTAATTCTTTTGCCGTCAATCAACGTTTTGGTATAACTTCCAGTCCCCTCATTCACGTAAGGCAGATCGTAAGGCATCGCAAGTTCATTAAATTCGACATTGTTTGCCCCATATTCCAAAGCAAGATTCTTGAATCGCTTCATAGACCAGATATTCCAATTGATAGGAGGATATCCAGGTTCGTGCATGATTGTTTTAAGGTCAACGTTATGACTTGAAAATATTGAATTGATAAAAACATATCGCTTTGCCTTATTAATCAACTGCCTTAATGGTGTTTCTATTTCATCGAATAATGACAAAGTGTGAATGCTTGTCAAAACGTCGTAGTATTCAGGAGTAAATGCATCTATATCAAAAATAGACCCTTGACCAATCTGAACCCTGTCAGGCAAATGACTTCTCGCATAAGAAACCATTGTCTCAGAATAGTCAAACCCGGTACAAATTGCATTACGGAACGACTTGCATATCGAATCAATGACTGCCCCGTCCCCACACCCTGCATCAAGCAGGGTGAAAGCTTCATCAGTCGTAAGCCTTTGTTTCATTATATCTATCAAAGCCTGTGTTGATGCCTTCATAATTTTGTATTGCGAACCTTTGTAGCCAGTTTTGTCATATATTTCATCGTATTTGTTTCTATCAACCATGGTCACATCTCCGATTAGTAGGTACCTTAAGGCTATAAAATGTCTTCCATGTTCAATGGCAAGCCACGCTTAAGGTCCTTATTAGCCGTCCTGCCGAGTATGTTATTGAGATTCTTGGGGGAAAGACCAAACCCTGGCCTTATGGATCTGACATTATTGACAGTCAACACATCACCTTTCTTTATGTCCTCAACAACGAACAGAGACCGCCTGAATATTTTGTTCTTTATTTCTTTCTCTGATGGTTCATAGCACACGCGCCCCAGAATGTTATCCGCCTTCCTGATTTCAGCGACAAAGTCTTTGAATTCTGCCGCCTCCATTGAAAACGCGGCATCAGGCCCGCCATCACTCCTTGACGATATGAGATGTTTTTCTATGATGCTGGCCCCTGCCGCAACAGACAGCCTCGCAACATCACTTCCGAGAGAATGGTCCGACAGCCCGACCGGGCAGGCAAATCTCCGCTTCATATCTTCGATCGTTCTTAGGTTCATATCCTCAGGCCTTGCGGGGTAATCGCTTACGCATTTCAGGATTGCATACTGATCGTTTCCGGTGCTTTTGACGGCTTCCACGGCTTCGTATATCTCCTCCAACGACGCCATTCCGGTTGAAAGAATCACCGGTTTTTGCTTTGAGGCGACATACTTGATCAACGGAATGTCAACAAGTTCGAAGGACGCGATCTTGTATGCGGGAATATCCAGTTTTTCCAGAAGATCAACGGCTGACTTGTCGAAAGGGGTCGAAAACAGGATTATGCCAAGTTGTTCGGCATACTTCTGCAGGGGGGCATGCCACTCCCAAGGAGTATACGCCTCCCTGTAAAGCTCATACAGGGTCTGACCGTCCCATAAAGAGTTGTTGCCGATGCGAAAGTATTCGTTATCACAATCAATCGTCATGGTATCCGGAGTGTATGTTTGAAGCTTAACGGCATCCGCTCCGCATTCCTTAGCGATTCTGATGATCTCCATCGCCTTGTTTATGTCATGCCCATGATTTGCTGACATCTCGGCGATAACAAAAGTTGCATGAGACGGGCCGATCTCTCTTCCGGCAATAACGATTCCCATCAGCAAACCCCTTCGAGATCCACATGCCTGCCGCACATGAATGCTTCTGCGGCCTTGCGGCCGACAACGCTGCCCCGCCAACGGGCCAAAGATTCAATCGCTTCCAGCGAACGGGCATGTGGCCAGGGACGCATTTCGGCGCGATAGGCTTCCAGCGCCTTCAACTTCAATTCGAGCGTCTCGGACACGTCGACGTACCAGTTTGGAGTGAAGGGGAGGCCCGAGCCGGGAACCTGCCATTCGGTGCTGGACTGCACCTCGAAGAAGAGAAGCGTCTTGACGGGTTGCAGCGGCTGAGGTCTGCAGGCGACTGCGACTGCTTCGCTTACACGGCGGTGGTCGACGTTCAGGTCGCCGGCATGATGGGTGTACACGATCTCGGGTTTGACCGAATCTATCTGTTGCTCCACCAGCTTGACAAGATCAAGCAGATCGACTGAGTCGAGGCGGTTATCAGGCAGCTGATGGAGGGTCAGCGAAACGGAACCGAGAATCTCCCCCGCGGAACGGGCGGCCCGCTCAAGCTCGGACAACTCGCTGGCCCGCAGGTGGGGGAGACGCTGTTCGTCCCGGCTGGTAGCCCCTTCCGCCATAATAACCACGTGGACTTCATCGCCGGACTTCGCGTGTTTCGCGATGGTTGCCCCGCAGCCCAGAACTTCATCATCGGGATGAGCCGCTATCACAAGAATCTTTTTCATTTCAGCCCTTCTTCGTGATGATCACGTCGGAAACGATCTTCCCGTTTTTGAGAGAGGGGCGCTGGAATTCCAACCGCAAGTGTTCGGTTTCCAGGAAGGCCTTTGGATATCCCTCCGCATCCAGCATCCGGATGTGATCAAACACCTGTTCGACCTCTGTCAGGTCGGCAATACAACCATCCTGTGGCTTGCGTCTCGAAAAACAGACAATCTCGCCCTGCTGCTCGGCCGGGTCAGGTTCGTGCTCTACCATTGAAACGATCATCTTTTCAATGGTTTTGGCGGCGCGCAGGTATATCTCCTCTGCCGCCCCGTACAAGGACAACGGCTGCTTCATATACACCGGACCGGCATCCAGTTCTCTTACGCATCTGAATGCCGAGATCCTGGTCTCGCTGATACCCCGCACGATCAGATTTTGCAGGGGGCTGCCACCACGCCCGAACGGCAGGTCGGTCATGTGAAACATGACACACTCGAAACCTTCGTATACCGCTGACGGCACCATGTGTGACCAGTGAGGAAAGAAAACATACCGTGGCTTGATCTCAGCCAGGCGTTCGACGGTCAGATCTTCCCTTCTGTTGATGAGGTGGAACTCCCTGCCCGTCAGCGTCTGAAGCCTGGTGGCCAGCTCCTCATACCAGATGCGACTGGTTGCGATTACATAAGTCATGACGGTGTATTCCCCTGCGAGAAAGCGATCTCTGCCAGCTTTTCACGGACTTTTTCCCAATCCTCCCTGAAAAGAGCGAATGAGATAACGTCCTCGAAGCCCCCATTCTTCAAGACGTGCTTCAAAAACCTCCCCTCCTGGACAAAGCCCAACTTCTGATGGAAATTTATGCTGGAGGTATTGAAGGCAAATACTTCCCCACACAACTTCCTGATTGCCAACCGGTCAAATGCGTAATCCAGACCGAGCCAACCCAGAGCGGTTCCGCTCCCCCTGGGCAAGTCATCTTCTCCAAGATAAAAGCCCCATAAAGACCTGCCGTTCTTCCGGTCAATATCGGTAAAATACACCAATCCCGCAGGTTCCCCGCTAAGCACGAATATCAGATAGACAGAGCTCTCACTTTGCTTTTGCCTTTCGAACCAGGCCTTGTGCTCCTCCATGGTTATAATATGGTCGGTGTACATATTCATGCGTATCCGCTCAGAGTTCCGCCAGACAAGGATTTTCTCCAAGTCTGCCTCTGTAATGGGCCGTAGCCTGCATGCTTCACGATCAAGCATATTCATCTCGCATAATAGCATCTATCAGGGTGGCACCCCAGGGGGAGGTTTTCTCACTTTCCATTATACGAAAGGCGTTCAGGCTCATGTCCCTCAAGAGGGACGCGCTCCCCAATAAGGTCCTGACGGCATTCGCCAAAGTCTCTACGTGAACCTCACCGCAATACCCCATGTCCAATGTCGCCCCTGCCGCTGCAACCGCAGAGGTGCTCTCCCGTTGGTTCTCGGCAATTACCAGCGTTATGGAGGGAAGCGCAAGACTGCATCGTTCCCATGTCGTCGAACCGCCCGCCCCGATAGCCAGGTCCGCTTTTGCCATCAGTTCGGCCATGTTGTCTATCTGGCAGTGATAATTTGTATTTACCATGGATGCGGACAGTCTCTGGATCTCCTTTTTGCGCTGATTAGCGGTCCCCACCACCACGTCTACTTCGAGATCATCCCTGTTCAGTAGATGTATCGCCTCAAGCGCCTTGGATGTTTCGTTGGTCGAATCGCTCCCGCCGAAAAAGACGAGGATGCGTCGGACCGTACCGTCACGCTCCCTGAGATGCCGACGCGCCTCGTAGAACTCGGGCCTGAGAAGTGCATGCCGCGGGCCGAGAAACAACCGGCATGTTTCGGGGACCAGGCCATCATAGCGGGTCTCCATGTCGTGGAACAGGTTCTGGTCCAGCAGGAGGTCGCAGTCATGCGTGCGGTCTGCGAGGTCGTCAATGACCATGATCCTGCCGGCACAACGCCTCATCTCCCGTTCCCAGCGTGCATCGATGGCGTAATGATCGATAATCAGCCAGTCGATCGGCTGGATACCCTGAAGCACGGCCAGGGTTTCGGCCGCATCCCGTTCGGGACCGACCCCCAGAAATCCGGCGTGAGAAAGACCGGATGCCGCGGGCGGAGCGCCGCTTTCCGGCAGGGGGAGCTGATAGACCGTGTGCCCCCGCTGCTCGACGAGTTCACTGGCGCTTCCCGCCAGCCGGCGGCAGATGAAGGCCACCTCCGCTCCCTTGCCGCGCAGACTGTCGGCAAGCGTCAGACAGCGCATCAGGTGCCCGATCCCCATCTGCGCGGAGGAGTCGACACGGAAGACGGCTTTCACTCTGGCCACCCTCCCGGATAATTCCATTATTAGATCTTCTTTCTGAATACCGCTTTTGCCGGCCGGCCGACCAGCAGATTCGCCGTTGACCCGGCATCTACGGCCCGTCGATAAACGGCGCACGAAGCGTCAAAGGCATCCGTCAACATATCCAGCTCCGGCTGCCGATGCGACCAGGTGGGGTAGAGGAGCCCCTGAAACAGTACGCCGCGGGAGATCATCTCCTGCATCATCAGCGTGCGGAAGGCATCATCCGGGACACCGGCATGATCGCGGCAGACCAGCACGAAAAGGCACGGATAGCCGGCCAGCGACAGCGCCTGCCCCAGGCCGTGCCTGTCCACAACCTGCTCCAGTCGTTGTTTCAGAACCGTGCCACGGCTCCAGTTGTCCTCGATCATGTTATGCCGTTCAAATTCCCTGATCGTGGCAAGCATCGCCGCCAGCCCAGTCGTTTCGGCACCATGGGTTGTCGAAATCAAGAAGAGCTTGTCCTCCCCTTCACGCCTGATGCCGCCAAGCTCCATGATGTCGGCGCGGCCGGTCAGGGCGCAGCAGGAAAAACCGTTGGCTATTCCCTTGCCCCAGGTGGAAATGTCAGGCGTGACGCCGAAATGGCCCTGTGCCCCCTTCAGCCCCCATTTGAAGCCGGAGATCATTTCATCGAGGATATAGACCACCCCGTTGGCACGGCAGATTTCAGCGACCTTGTGCAGGAAATTGCCTTCAGGAGGATCAAATTTGACCGGTTCCATGATCAGGCAGGCAATGCCGTGATCAGGGTCGGCAAACAGCGCCTGCACGGATGCAATGTCATTATAGCCGAAAGAAACCGTCAGGCTGCCGATCGCTTCGGGAATCCCCCGGTTGCAGAGTGTCGTAGCGATGAACCAGTCGTCGTAGCTGAAAAAGGGATGCTCACGCGCTATCGCGACCTTGCTCCGGCCGGTATACGCCCGCGCCAGCTTGATTGCAGCGGTGGTAACGGTGGAACCGTTCTTGGCAAACTTCACCATATCGCCCGACTGCACTGTTGCCAGAAAGGTTTGGGCAGCCTCAAGCTCAATGGCTGCAGGTCTCTGAAAGTTGGTGCCGTTGAACGCCGCTTCGCATACAGCCTGTGCAACGGCTTCATACCCGTGCCCTATACTGACCGACGTCAGCCCCATGCTGCAATCGATGTATTCATTGCCGTCGAGATCCCAGACATGGGCCCCCTTGCCATGGGTGATGGCGGCAGGCGCGTTGAAGGGGAACTGGTCGTCTCCCTTGGAATAGGTATGCGCCCCCCCCGGAATCAAACCATGAGCTGCTTCGGAGAAACGCCTCGATTCGGTGAAATTGGTTATTCTGTTCATCGGGGAAGATTCCTTTCAGCCGCTGAGCCGGGCATCCTTACGCAACGACAATGCGTACCCTTCGTTTCTGCCATGGTGAATGTTCAGCGTTGCCAGTTCCGGGGATACCTCCACCAAGGCCATGATTTCAGCCGTCGTAAACCGCGGGTTACGCGGGTAGAGCGCACCGTAGATCTTTGCTACCAGCTCGAAGTCGTCCGGCTCGTCGACGGTCCAGCGGAGCCACGACCGATCGCAGTCGTCGACAAAACTGCCCAGTCTGAAACGTTCCGGCTGCTGGTGGATGAACGGGGTGACATGCTCGCGCTGCGACGGGAGGGTGGCCTCCTGCCAAGCCCGGCGGAGGGCGCTGAAGCGGCAGACCTCCACGTCCAGACCGTCGGGAAAGGTGGGCTGGATGGTATTGCTGCTGTAATCGTATCCCCCCTCCAGGTGGAACCGTATGATGCTGTCGATCAGCTCCGGGTCGGTCAAGGGACAGTCTCCAGTCAGCCGGACGACATGATCGGGAGCATCGGACACGGCAGCCTGGTAGAACCGGTCAAGCACGTCGTTCAGGTCGCCGCGGAAACAGTCGATCCCCTTTTCCCGGCAGATCGCGGCAAGCCGGTCGTCGGCGGTGTCCCTGCTGGTGGCGACGATCAACCGGTCGATCAGTGTTGCCCTTTGAATCCGCTCGATCTGCCGGTACAGCATCGGTTCGCCGAGGAGCGGCATCAGCACCTTGCCGGGCAATCTCGTCGAAGAGTATCTCGCCTGAAGCACTGCCAGAATCCTGGGTTTCGTCGGCATCATTGCTTCAGCCCCCCCCGGGGAGATATACCGCCTTGAAGCGCATGGCCCTTTCAAGGTGTTCAGACGGTGTATGGAGCCTGTCGCCGACGGAAATCGCTCCCATCTGGTCGGCTCCCTCGTCGTCGCGGATATCCTGCACGGCAAGAGCCCCCCCTTTGGCGGCAACGAAAAGGGCCTTGGCGGATTTCCGATATACCAGGCCGTACTGAAACGGATGAAAGAGGCCGTCCGACGTGATGCTGTAGCACTCCTTGAGTCTCAGGCGCCGGTCGTCGATGAAGGTGGAGGCCCCCTTGTACGGATCATCGAAGGCGCAGACGAACCGCTCGATATCGCTGACGTTCCACTCCCAGTTTATGAAGCCATGGATATCCGTATTCAGGCGGGGGAAGTACGAGCTGAAGGTTTCCTGCTGGGCAACCGGATTGAACTCCTTGCCGTTCTTTACATCTTCGACGAAATCCAGCAGGAAGCGTACCTGGTTCTTCTTCTCGTATTCGTGGTAATCGATAGGCCTGCGGCAACCAGCCGGGAAGATATACTCTTCGGAGACGACAACGGCACCGGTATCAATGCCGCAATCGATCAGATGCAACAGGCGCATGCCGACCGTTTCCCCTTTCATGATAAGCCACGAATAGCCGCCGCCACCCCTGTTTTGCGGCAGTCTCGTGCAGTGCATGTTCAACAGCCGGCCGTTGAAACGCGCAATGAACCCCTCCCTGAAAATCCAGGCCGCGCCGAAGGAAAAACCCATCGTTGTGGAGGAAATTCCGGAGACCACCTCTTTCGAGTCGACCTGCTGGACGACACGGCAGGGAATCCCGTGTTCCGCGAGTAGCTCGGAAAGGTTTTTGCCTTCGGCAGCACGTTCGGCAGCATGCCGTTCGCTCGTGATTACCACGATGGCGGCGTTCCGTCGCGCGAGCTCCCGGGCAAACAGAAACAGGACCTCGCCGCCGCCGAACAGCATGTAGTTGTCAATCAGTCCAAAACGCATTGCTCCCCCCGCAGCCGTTCGCACAGGTGTGTCACGAATCGCGCACCGAAATTTTTTCGCCGGTCAGATACGCCTTGATCCTGACGATGTCATAATCGCGAAGGGTCAACATGGTCCCCAGCGCACAGGCATCGACATCGACCGTATGAAACAGGCGGGCCATGTCGTCATAACAGCCGGCACCGCCGGATGCGATCAGCGGCACCGGTATCCGCGTCCTGATCTCCGCATACAGGGGGTCCTCGAACCCGGAAAGAGTCCCTTCCCTGTCGATCACGGTCAGGATGATCTCGCCGGCCCCCTGTTCGACAAAGGTGTCGACCACCTCATCCAGCGGCCTGTCAACTGCCCGGGAGCCGGAGAAGACATGAGGGATATACACTCCGGCTGTGTCGCGCCTGACATCGATGGACACCACCACCGCCTGGCGTCCGAATTCACCGGCAAGGCTGGAAACCAGCTCAGGGTTAAGGACGGCATGGGTGTTGATGACGATCTTGTCGGCGCCGGCCCGGAAGCAGCTTCTGCCGTCCTCAACCGTCCTGATCCCCCCACCGACGGCGATCGGCAGGCGGGTCTTGCGGATCATCGCATGGATGAGATTCCCGTCGATAAGCCGGTTTTGCCGCGATGCCTCGATATCAACGATCACGATCTCATCAGCTCCCTGGGCATCGTAGATCATGGCTTGGGAGAGCGGGTCGCCGACATCGACGAAGTTGCCGAACTGCACCCCTTTGACAAGGCGCTTCCCCTTGAGGAGGAAGAGAGGGATTATCCGTTTATACTTCATGCGATGGTCTCCAGTACGTTCTGAAGGAAACGCATGCCGTCGCCCTGGCTCTTTTCCGGGTGGAACTGGGTACCGACAATGTTCTCCTTGACGACGGCAGCCACCAGATCGCCGGCACCGTAGGGGGTAGTGGCGGCGATGACCGCATCGTCGTCGGGAATCAGATGGTAGCTGTGCATATAGTAGAAGCTGTTTGCCTTGACGCGATTGAAGAGACGCGCATCTCTGGGAATCACTTCGTCCCATCCCATGTGCGGGACTCGTACCGTGGGGGCCTCAATCCTGACGACCTTGCCGGGTATCCACCCGAACCCGCCGGTCTGGCCGTTTTCAAAGCCCACGGTGGCAAACAGCTGCATGCCGAGGCAAATGCCGAGTATGGGCTTCCGCCTGACCAGGACCTGGTCCTGCAGGGCATCCCAGAGGCCGGATTCCTTGAGCCTCGCGACCGCCGTATTAAAGCTTCCCACCCCGGCCAGCACCAGGAGGTCGGGGCGCGTCAACCCCTCCGGCCTGTCGATGAGTTCGGTCTGATGGCGGTAGAACTCGAATGCGCTCATGACGGAACCGACATTGCTCATGCCGTTATTCACTACGCCGATAATCATGACTTTCCCTTCTCCCGGCCTTCCCGGTACCACAAATCCTGATCCCACAGCTTTTCTCCCTTGGGCAGGGCATGGGGATCTGATAATGGGGCCGGCGGAATCAGATGTTTCAGACAGATGGCGTTGAACTCCTCTTCCGTAATATCCAGATATTTAAGAAACACCTCAAGGCTTGCCGGCTTGCGATGCTCCCATTTCCTGATCAGCTCCATCGCCTCATCGCGACCGATTCTGCCGCTACGGATGTCGATGCTGGTACGATGGGTCATGCGCGAAAAGCCCCGCTTGAGAAACTTCACGTAATCGCGCACCCCCTCGAACATGCACTCGATCTTGTCGAAGCTCATCCCTGGCAGGCTTTCGATCACATCTTCCTGCCAGCCCAGCTCCGCCTTTATCAGCTCGGTATTCGCCTGCTGATCCCATGGGATGAAGTTCCCCAGCGGCAGGCTTCTGACGCCAACCCGCTCCATCTCCTCGCGAGAAGGGTAGACAAAGGGATCCAGGTCCCTCAGCTTGACACCGATGAAGCCCGCCATATCCTCGGCCCGCATGCCGAGGATTATGCGGCGGTTGAATTTCCATTCGTCCGTCTCTTCGATGTCGCTGAACTTGAAGTATGCTTCGTATTCCCCGCCTCCTTCGCCCCATATGATCAGGGGAATATTCAGCTTGATCGCCATCTGCATCGGGTAGGCGAAGATGCCGGCATGACAGTGCCAGCAGAAGTCACCCTTCCTTATGAGCGATTCCAGCATCAGCTTCTTGACGATGTGCCAGTTGGGTGTGAAGGTTATGACATCGACGCCGAGCTCCCGAAACGTCCTCAGCCTGTTTTCCAGGGTCTTCGGACGGTAAAAGCCGTGGTCGAAGGAGATTACCAGTGGCTTGACGCCGTATTTGCGAATCAGGGTGTAGAGCGTGAAGGTGCTGTCCTTGCCGCCGCTGAACGGGACGATGCAGTCGTAGCTCGCCTCCTTGTTCTTGGCCTCTTCAAAGATGGCGATCATCTGCTGCTCCCGGGCCGCCCAGTCTATGTCGCGTGCCTTGATCTCCCAGTTGTGGCACAGGTTGCAGACCCCGTTGTCATCGAAGTACAGGGTTTCCCAGGTAATGGGGAGGGTGCATTTCACGCAGCGGGTCAGTCCCATGGTGTGGCTCCGTACGATTTATTTCTTCCAGTGAGTCGGATCGATCAGGTTTTCGTCATCGACGGCAAATCCGCTGAAGTCGTAACGGCCATGAGGCGCGCCGGCTATCAGACAGAGCTCCTCGAACTGTGCCCTGCTGTCGACACCGCACACCACGTAGTCAATTTCGCCAATATCTGCCAGAAACCATAGAGACGCCTGACTGGTCGTAATGTTCCAGCACCCGAGTGCGTCACGATACTGCCGGAGCCTGTCCTGCAGCCGGTTCAGCGACGGCGGCAACTCCTCGGGGCCGAGCTGCAGCAGTCCCTGCAGAAACGCCGACCGGACATGGATCTCCGTTCCTGATTGTTTCAGGTAACGGAGGTGACCGCTCTTCAAAAGCCGCTGATCAAAGATATTGAGCGGCAATTGCACCAGGTCCAGCGGATACCTTCCGGACAGCGCATCCAGTTGTCGCCCGTGATAGACGGATACCCCTACCTTCATTGCCAGTCCGTCATCCTTCAAACGCTGCATCTCTTCGTAAATGATGTCGCCACCGGGCTTCAGCAGATCGTCGGCATTATGGACCAGCAGGGCATAGAGCGATTCCTGGCGTAACTTCTTCAGAGAATCGCGGTAGGCAGCGCTCAGAGTCCTCCCGTCAGTTACGGTGATCCGGGATGCGGCAACATGCGGCGTCTTCGTGACAATTTTGAACGCGTGGGAGGTCGGCAGGCAGTCGCCGAGCACCCGTTCACTCTCGCCATAAAGACAGGCCGTATCGATTAGCTCAACGCCGCGTGCCGCAGCAACCTCGAGAATGGCCGCCACCTCGGCCGCCGGGACCTGCCCCCCCTTGTTGGCAATCCCGTAATCCATGCCGAACTGCGCAGTGCCCACGCCGAGCTTCATGCCACTATCCGCCTGAGCTGACCGATCACGTAATCCTGGTCGGCTTCGGAGAGATCGTAATAGAGCGGGAGAGTGATCGCTTCCCGGCAGTACTGCTCGGCATGGGGAAAGTCCCCGATATTGAACCCCCGTGCGCGGTAGAATGGCTGCATATGCACGGGAATGTAGTGCAGATTCACCTGAATTCCGGCACTGCGGAGCGCCTCGAAAACCTCTCTGTGTGATGGTGTCATGTGGGTCAGCTGCAGACGCACGACATACAGATGCCAGGCCGGGTAGCAGTCCGGATGGTTTGCAGGCAGCTGGAGCGGCAAGTCTCGCAATTTTTCCGAATAACGTGCTGCCAGGGCATTTCTGCGAGAGACGAACTCGTTCAGGCGTTGCAGCTGGCTTGTGCCAAGGGCGGCCTGGATGTCGGTCATCCGGTAATTGTAGCCCAGTTCGACCTGCTCGTAGTACCAGGGGCCGGCCGGCTCCGCCGCCATATGCGATGGATCACGGGTGATACCGTGGCTGCGGAGCCTGCAGAGCTTCTCGTAGAGATCCTTTCTATTGGTCAGGACCATTCCTCCCTCACCGGTAGTCACGATCTTGACCGGATGGAAGCTGAACACGGCCATGTCCGAGAAGGTACAGGCACCCACCGGCTCGCCGCGATAGCTGGCACCTATGGCATGGGAAGCGTCCTCTATCACGCTGAACCCGTAACGCTTCGACAATTCGCCGATTGCTGCCATTTCGCATGGGTGCCCCGCAAAGTGAACCGGAACGACGACTTTAGGAACTGTCCCATTTTTTTGCGCGTCGGAGAGTTTCTTCTCCAGCAAGGCAGAGGAAAGATTGCAGGTGAGTGAATCGATATCTACGAAATCTACCGATGCCCCGCAATAGAGCGCGCAATTGGCTGATGCGACGAAGGTGTTCGGCGATGTCCAGAGGGTGTCGCCAGGGGAAAGACCCGATGCCAGACAGGCGATATGCAGGGCTGATGTGGCGCTGTTTACTGCCACGGCGTAATTTGCCCCGCAGTAGCCTGCGACTGCCTTCTCGAAGCCTTCTGTGGCAGGTCCTTGGGTAAGCCAGTCGGATTTCATCACACCGATGACGGCATCGATATCATCCTGAGAAATTGACTGCCTGCCATACGGAATCGACTTGGTCATGCCGCGTACGCGTCTACCTGAAAGTTCGGGTCAACATGGCTCTTTATCAAAGCGCGTAGTGCCTCGACGTCAAGCCACTGATTATTGGTGCCGCTGTTGTAACAGAAATCGGTCGGGCACCTTTTGCCATCGTATACAGTGAGGTACTTGTCGACATCCCAGATCCGGCTGGCCGAGAGCATGACAAAATAGTTATCGAATTCGAGAGTGTTGGCGGAGTCGGATTTGGTGATCATCTCCTCATGAAGTTTCTCGCCAGGCCGGATACCGACGATTTCCTTGCGGCACCTCGGGGCAATCGCCTCAGCAAGGTCCAGTATCCGATAACTGGGTATTTTGGGGATGAAAATTTCTCCTCCCCACATGTTGGCCAAGGCAAAAAACACCAGCCGGACGCCATCCTCAAGGGTGATATTAAAGCGGGTCATCCGTTCATCGGTGATGGGCAGGACGCCGTCGTGCCTGAGCTTCATAAAATAGGGAATGACGCTACCGCGGCTCCCCATGACATTGCCATAGCGCACCACGGAAAAATGCAGATCCCTGGGGCCACGATAATTGTTTGCCGCCAGAAACAGCTTGTCGGAACAGAGCTTAGTTGCGCCATACAGATTGATGGGGGCTGCAGCCTTGTCAGTACTCAAGGCCACGACTTGTTTGACGTTCATCTCGATGGCCGCCTCGATTACATTCTGGGCACCCAGTATGTTGGTCTTGACCGCCTCAAACGGATTGTATTCGCATGCCGGGACCTGCTTGAGCGCCGCAGCGTGAATGACGATGTCGATCCCCTCGAAGGCGCGCCGTAACCGTTCCTTGTCGCGCACATCACCGATGAAATATCGTATGGCAGCATATTTTTGGGTGGAGAACTGCTGCTCCATCTCGTATTGCTTCAATTCATCTCGAGAAAGCACTACAATCCGGGAAACGGCTGGATATTTTTCAAGAACTGTTTCCACAAATTTATTGCCAAATGAACCCGTTCCGCCAGTTACTAAGATAGATTTGCCATTAAGCACTCTGATCTCCTTTTGCTGTAATTAAGCTTCAGGAATAAAACTTTCGCGGAACTCCCAACCATTTCCAGCAGACACTCCATCTCCTCTATCCCCACATCCCAGGGTACCCCCGCATGAATACCATACCCCCATATAGTCGGCATTGGAGACGCTCCGCATTTTATCAATTCGGCGCAGCAATTTTTGTCAGCACTGCGGTGAATTCCTGGCGGCCACAGGGTGTATCATAAACCATCACCGGGTAGAGATCCAGCAGGTCAAGTGAATGAAGCAGCGTTACAATAGACCTGAACGTATCAGGCACAAATTGCCATGCATGGACATCAATATATGAATTTTGCGCATTCTTGTATAGTTCCATTGCAGCTTGTATACTACTAATTGAGGGATTTCTGAACCCTTGGTCCTCGTGATCGCCCTTCCAGTGCCGCTGGATGTCATTGTGCGTTGTAAGAACACCGTGTTCAATAACGCTGGCAAGCGTGTGCCTGGTTCTCTGTTCCTGAAATGCGCATAAGACATCAGCGATGGTTGATTCAGAGATGAAGTGATCGAAGCAGTACCGTCTATCCGGAATGGCCAGGAAGTAAAAGCCTCCGGGCGAGAGAAGCTGTGCCACCTGCCTGAGATGCGACAGAAGGCACGGCTGATGCTCAATGACATGTGCGCTGAATACCGCCTGAAAGGTATCACATATGGTTGAAAGATCTCCGTCAGGAGATACATAGTGAATATGCGGAATTTCTGTTACAGGAAGGTTATGTTCACGGGCGCGTTCACAGAGTCCGTCGTAATCCAGGACATCAAAGTAGCGCACATTCGGTCCGGCAAGTGACGGTCGGTAAAAGGGACCGATTTCTAAAATGCTCTCCAGTTGGCCGGCAATCTGGACCAGGACCTCCCTGAAGGCGGCAGCGGCAGCAGGCCGCCCTTCTGCCCTGCCGATACTCTCATAATGATGATAGAGCTCATCATCACCCAGCAGGCCAAGATCTGGATTTGTTGATCGATAGTATTCCGGATCAAATTCATCCGGGCGTATCGGGTGTGCCATACCGTCCTCACAACGTGCGTTTCATCACCAGTTAATACCGGTTCCAGACTGTTACCGTCCTCGCTTCTCCGGCTTCTCGATCCCGTGCTTATCCAGACGGTACTGCAACGTTTTATAGGAAAGCCCCAGGATCGGCGCGGCCTTGCCGATCACCCAGTCGGCCCGTTCCATTGCCTTCAGGATCAGCGCCTTTTCCATCTCCTCAAAATTAATCCCCTCCGGCGGCAGTTCAAAGGGAACCATAACCCCCTCGCTCAGACTGCTGATTTCACTTGGCAGGTCCTCCGGCTGGATGATACTGCCTTCTGCCATCAGGACAGCCCGCTCAATGACCGACTCCAGCTGGCGCACATTGCCAGGCCAGGTGTAGTTCATCAGCTGTTTGAGTGCCGCCTTGGAGATCCCTTCCACGGCAATGCCGGATGCCTCCCGGTATTTTGCGACAAAGAAGTTTGCCAGGGTGGCGATATCGCTGCCTCGCTCCCGCAACGGCGGTAGATTGATCCGGATCACGTTCAGCCGGTAGTAGAGATCCTCACGGAAGGTGCCGCGCTTGATCTCCTGTTCCAGATCCCGGTTGGTAGCTGATATAATCCGCACATCCAGCGGCAGGTTGACCTTGCCTCCCACCCGGCGAATCTCCTTTTCCTGGATAGCCCGCAACAGTTTGGCCTGCATGGAGACGTTCATCTCGCCGATTTCATCCAGAAAAACCGTCCCGCCGTTGGCAGCCTCAAGGATACCGATCTCTCGGGCATTGGCTCCGGTAAAACTGCCTTTTTCATGACCAAACAGTTCACTTTCAATCAGGGTTTCAGGTATGGCCGCACAGTTGATTGCCATAAAGGGGCAATCCTTGCGGGGCGAACGGTCATGCACCGCCCGTGCAACCAACTCCTTGCCGGTACCCGACTCACCATAGACCAGTACGGTGGATGAGGTGGCGGCAATCTTGGTGACAACCCGGTAGACCTCCTTCATTTTGGGATGTTCTCCAATGATTGAGGAGATCCGTTCGATCTCAGCCACCCGTTTTTGCAACACCCGGTTCTCCCGCACCAGGGTGATCCGCTCGAAGGCCCGTTTCAGGGTCAGGAGCAGATTTTCCCGTTCAAGCGGCTTTTCAAGATAATCAAAGGCACCGCGCTTCATGGCCCCAACCGCCGTATCAACGGTACCATGGGCGGTCATCATGATCACACACTGCTGCGGATCATCGGCCATGACCTGTTCCAGCAGATCAAGACCGGACTGGCCCTGCATCTTCAGGTCGGTCAGGATCAGATCAAATTCACGTTTTCCCAGCATAGCAAGAGCTTCCTGCACGCCGGAGGCCTCAGCGGTATCATAACCGACCCCCTGCAGGATCATGGTCAGGATCTCACGTTGGCTTTTTTCATCATCAACGATCAGAATACTTCCGCTCATCCCTTCAGCTCCTCCATCGGCAACCGTACCGAAAATGTTGTCCCTTCACCGGGACTGCTGGCCACCAGTATTTCACCACCGTGGGCCTTGACAATCCGTTCGGTAATGGCAAGCCCCAGGCCGATCCCCACGTCCTTGGTGGTAAAGTAGGGCTGGAAGACCTTTTCCTGATCTTCAACAGCAATGCCGCAACCCTGATCCTTGAAGCCGAGCCGCACCCAGCCGGGCTCATCATCGAGTTCCCCCTCCAGCACAATCGTGCCGCCATTGGGCATGGCCTGGGCCGCGTTGGTAATAAAGTTGGTAATACAGTTACGCATCAACTCAGGATCAAGCAGCAACACGGGCAAATCAGGTGAAATCCTCTGTTCAATCGTCACCTGCTGTGCAGCCAGACGCTCATACAGCACCGAAAGCGTACGCTCCAGCAGTTCTGAATAGGTGATCTCGCTCTTGCGCAACTTCAGTGGGCGGCCATAGTTCATGAAGTTGATCACCATGTAGTTGGCACGCCGGACCTCTTCCCGGATCTTATCAGCCAGCGCCGTCACCTCACCGGCCCGTTCAGGACACTGCTCCACCACTTCGCTGCGCAGGTGATCGATGGCCAGACTGATGTAGTTAAGCGGATTGCGGATTTCATGGGCAATACCGGAGGCCAGCTGCCCGACCCTCGAGAGATGTTCAGCCTCGTACAGACGCTTTTCCAGGGTTTCCCGCTCCCGCAGTTTCTCCACCATTTCGTTAAAGCCCTTGGCAAGCTCGCCAACTTCGTCAGTGCTTTCAACCGGAATGGTGACCGACAGATCTCCGCTGGAGACCTTCTTGAAATCCTGGACCAGGCGGTGAATCGGATCGGTATAGCGTCGGGAGAGGTAGATTGAAAAGGCGATGCCAACGGTAAAGACCATGGCCGTTGCGGCCAGACGTTTGATAAAATTGGAATGCTGGATATTCTGGATATTGTCCAGCAGCATGTTGACCTGGACATAGCCCAGGTGCTCGTCTCCGACAATAACCGGTACCACGACATCATACGGCTTCTGCGACAGGATTGTACCGCCCTCGGATTTTCGCGGCGCAGACCTGACCCCTTTTTCCAGCTTTTTCAGATCCTTGATCTTACCGATTTTCTCCGGATTGGTGGAATCAATGATCTCGCCTTCACTATTAATGATGTTGATTTCATTAATCCCTTTTTGGCGGGCACCTTCAAAATATTCCGTCAATCTTGATGTTTCTGCCTCTGAGGTAAGGTCTGCAATACTCAGCTGTACCGCCTTCGAGATTTCCTGCGAACTATCCTGAATCTCCCGGACCAGCGTATTCTGCGAAAACTGGTTCAGCGAGAAAAGCGTCATCACCGCCAGGACCAGCAGCGAGATCATGATCAATACCAGACGGGTATTCAGGTTCATCAAACGACTCCAGCCGGAAAAGTGTTGTCAGAGTAGCAGTAAAGCCCTGCTCTTGCAAGGGAACGCTCTGACGAGCGAAATTATTGACACCCTTCCGCAGGCGGTGTAGAACCTCCTCGATGAAAACGTTACGCTCCGATAGCCAACACCCTTGGCACCGCTTTCCCGGCAGGTCATTCATACTCGCCTTACTCATTCTGGCAAGCGGTTGTACCACCACCATTCCCCGCACCGACCTGCCGCTGATCACCAATGAATCCTGCGGCGATCAGGTCAAGGTGGTCACGGTGCCGCTACCGGTGATCGCTTCCTCTCCAAATGAGGGTATTACGGCCGGTGCCCTGTCAGCCTTCCTGATCCATGACACGCGGGATGAGATCTATTCCCTGCTGGCACCTCAGCTCAACTACAACCAGAATTTCGGGTTTACCGGCACCCTCTACGGCTCTGTCAACCCGTCACCTGAGCAGAACATTGAATTCAACCTCTCCCAGTCCCAGAAAAAAAACTTCGACTATGAGGCCCGAATCCGTGATATCAGCCTGATGAACGGCAATCTTGAACTGAAAGGTTTTCTGGGCTGGTTTGCCGACGGCTCATCCCGTTTTTTTGGTTTTCATGCCCGCACACCGGGTGAACAGGAAACCAACTACACCAACCGCGAGATTACTTACAACCTGTCCGCCACCTGGTTTCTGGGACGGCACTACTATCTGGAGCTGGGGCACCGTTTCCGCTCTGTCTCCATTGGCCAGGGTGCGATCACCTCAGTACCCTTTATTACAGAGAAGTTTGCCAAGCAGGACGTCCCGGGGGTGGAAGGATTTACCACCCATGCCCCCCGCATCTCACTGATCTACAGCACCTATGACAGCAAGACCCTGCCCACCTATGGCGGCTATGCCCGGATTACCTTTGAGCCCACCATCAAGCTGCTGGGAGGGGCTGAGGACTACCGTCACTATGAGGTGGAAGCAAAGGGCTACCTGCCCCATGACCAGGAAAAGCGATTTATCTCGGTCTTCCGGCTGATGTACAACCAGACCCTGGGTGACACCGACAACAGCAAGGTACCGTTTCTTGAGCAAAGTATCCTGGGGGGGGAGAACACGCTGCGGGGCTACGGGAAAAACCGTTTCATTGACAACAGCTTCCTGCTCTTGAACCTGGAAGAACGTATCCGCTTGTTTCGCTGGGAGATTTTCAACGTCACAGCGGATTGGGAAGTGGCCCCCTTCATTGATCTGGGGGCGGTGATGGAGAGCTTTGACAAGGCCAGCTCCCGTAATTTCGAGTTTAACCCCGGCGTCGGCTTCAGAGCAACGGTACGCCCCAATATCGTTGGCCGTGTGGATATCGGCGTAGGCAAGGATGGACCGGCAGTGTACGTGGGTTTAGGATACCCCTTCTAACTTCACTCTTCTAACTTCACTCTTCAGCATTCCCTGCATCCTTGCCAGCTCGGCATAACGGCCTCCCAGCTGCAGCAGTTCATCAGGCGTCCCCTGTTCCACAATCCTGCCCTCATCAAGCACCAGCACCCGCTGGCAATCCCGAAAGGCCGATAAACGCTGCGAAACCATCAACACCGTCTTGCCCTGCCAGCTTTCAGCCAATGCCCCCAGAATCTCATCCTCCCGGCCGGCATCCACCGAGGCCAATGGATCATCCAGCAGCAGCAGCTCAGGCTCCCGCACCAGAGACCGGGCCAGGGCAACCCGCTGACGCTGTCCGCCGGAGAGGGTTACCCCCCGTTCTCCCACCACGGTTGCCAGACCGGCGCTGAAACTTTGCAGATCCGCTGCAAGACCGGCCCGCTGTACCGCTGTTGCAACGTCACCATTGCCGCCGTAGGCAACATTGTCCGCAATGCTGCGTGAGAAAAGAGTCGTTTCCTGAGGCACATACCCCATCAAGCGGCGCAGCGAGGCAAGTTCCAGCGAATTGACATCCTGGCCGTCCAGAAACAGCATGCTGTCAGGCAGTGGCAACAGACGTGGTATCAGACGCAGCAAGGTTGATTTGCCACATCCCACCGGCCCCGTGATCCCGACCCGTTCGCCGGGAGCAATTGAAAATGAGATACCGTCCAGTATCCGACGTTCGCCATAACTGAAGCGAAGCTCACGCAGTTCCAGCCCCTTGCCGATACCGCCAAGCGGGCGGGCTTCCGGGTCTTCCACAACCGCGGGAATGCTCTGCAGCAGCTCATTCAGGCGGGCCATGGAGGCCGCACCCCGCTGCACCAGGGTCAGGATCCAGCCCAGCACCGCTGTCGGCCAGGCCAACAGCGCCAGATAACCGGAAAAGGCCACAAACTGCCCCAGGCTGATCTGATTGGTAATCACCAGGCGGCCGCCAAGATAGAGGACCGCCAGGGTTCCTGCCCCGGTTGCCAGGGCCATGACCGGCATCACCAGCCCACGCAGCCGGGCAAGCTCGAGGTTCTTTGCAAGACAGTGGTCCGAGATGCGGTCAAACTGCCCGGCAACATACGCCTCCCGGCAATAGCTTTTGATCAGCCGGATAGCGCCGACAGACTCCTCGGTCAGACTGGAAAGCCGGGCAAGTTCGTCCTGAGCCTGCCGGGAAACCGAAAAAATCCTGCTGCTCATTGCCCTGACCGCAAGTACCATTAAAGGCAGTGGTGCCACCGCCGCCACGGTCAGCCAGAGATTGATCTGAAGCATCAGCCAGAGTCCTGCCAGATACAGCACAACCGTATTCAGGAGGCTCATCACCCCGAATCCGGTCAACATCCGCAGATTGGTCAGGTCATTAGCAAAACGGGAAAGGATATCCCCCGAGCGTTCGCGGGAGAAAAAGACCAGATCAAGGGTCATCAGACGGGCAAATAGTGCTTCACGGATCTGAAATTCAAGCAGACGGGCCGCATTGAGTATAACCGTGCGAGAAAAGATTCGGACCAGGGCGTACCCAACCGCAATCAATCCGATCAGCAGCGCAGCCTTGCCGGATGACAAAAGCGCGTGCTCAGGATGCTGCAATCCGTCAATCACCAGTTTCAGCAGCCAGGGGATCAGCAGGGCACAGGCGTTGGTAAGCACCAGCAGAAAGGCTCCGACGGCATAACGCCAGCGGAGCCCGTCAAGAAATGGTACAAGGGTTTTCAGGTGCTGCAATGAAGAGGAGTAACCCATCTCAATCAGCGGATCAGAACGGGATGTCGTCGTCCTGGAAGGGAGGCTCATCGTAGCTGACCGTGGTATCGGCCACACCGCCGGCTGCCGGACGGCGGGCGCCGCCACCACCACCGCCATCACCCTTGCCGCTCAGCATCTGCATCCGGTCACCAACAATCTCGGTGGTATATTTATCATTGCCGTCACGGTCAGTCCACTTGCGGGTCTGCAAGCGTCCCTCGATATAGACGGTCTTGCCCTTGGCCAGATATTCACCAGCAATTTCGGCCAGTTTACCCCACAGCGTCACCCGGTGCCATTCAGTCCGCTCTTCCCAGTCACCGCTCTTGTTCTTGAACTTCTCACTGGTGGCCAGGTTAAAACTTGCCACCGCCTGGCCCGAAGTGGTGTAGCGCACCTCCGGGTCTTTCCCCAGATTTCCGATCAGCATTACCTTATTAAGACTGGCCATAGGATTCCTCCTGAATTCTTGGTCTGTGTGGAAGGACGTTATAGCATCGCCATGAGAGGGGTGCAAGGTAAAGAGGGCGCTGCTTGACCTGATGCATTAAAATAGCTAAACTCACGCAGATTTTTCAAGGGGTGGTACTGTGGCGCTGATCCGTGGCTTGCTTTATATGTCTGTCTTTTTCCCCCTGACCTTCCTGATTGCCGCTGTTGCAATCCTGTCGACGCTTATTGATCGTCGCTATTACGCATGGTTTGCCCGTTTCTGGGGACGCCTGGGGATCACCATGGCCGGCATCAGCGTAACGGTCAGTGGTGGGGAACAGCTCCCTGACGGCCCGATCATCGTGATGAGCAACCATGCCAGCAACTTTGATATCCTGGCCATGCAAGGCTATTTCCCCCGCCCGCTTTCCTGGATCGCCAAAAAAGAACTGTTTTCAATTCCGGTCTTTGGCTGGTCCATGCGACGGGGCGGCTATATCGCCCTGGATCGCGGTGATGGCCGCAAGGCCCTGAAAAGCATGGACGAAGCTGCCGCCCAGATTAAAGGCGGCACCAGCGTGATCATCTTCCCCGAAGGAACCCGCACCAGAGATGGTCAGCTGCTGCCGTTCAAACGGGGTGGTTTCCTGCTGGCTGTGAAAGCAGGCGTGCCGGTGGTGCCGGTCAGTATCGTGGGCAGCTTTGCCATCAATCCCGGCGGCAGCCTGGGGTTGAATCTCGGACGATCGGTCCAGCTCACGATCCATGCGCCTATTACCCTGCCTGCAGGCATGAAGCGGGCGGAGGCGGAAGAACTGTTGATGCAGCAGGTGCATACTGCCGTTACAGGCGGGTTGCCATGAAGGGACCTCAGTACCTGCTGCTGGTCCTGGCCGGTCTGGTTGCTCTCGGCTGGGGCCTGCCGGCTGCCCACCGCTGGCCCTCGCCCCGCAACCTGTTGCCCAGCCTGCTGGCCCTGCTGGGGATTGTCATGATGCTGCTGGGGGCGCTGCTCACCTTTCTGCCCCGTTTTTTCATGGAGTAAACGATGGCCCGCCCCCTGATTACCATCCTGATCGCCCTGCTACTGAGCCTGCTGCTGTTGGTTGTCAACGTCAACCAGCGCCAGAAGACCCAGTATCTTGAAGGGGTCAAGGGTGAAAAAACCGGCAACTTCATGGTGGCCCTGACCGGCTATGAATCAGCCATCAGGATGTACCTTCCCTTCTCATCCCGCGTTGAAACAGCTGCAGCACGCATCTGGGCCCTGGGCGAGACTGCCGAACAGCGTGGTGATCTTGACCAGGCACTGGCGGCCTATCGCTCGCTACGCAGCGCCTTCTACGGCACCCGCTGGCTGCAACAGCCCGGTACAGACTGGATCAGCCGCTGCGATAAAAAAATTGCGGCACTGGTGCCGCTGCGCAAAGGAAATCAACCATGAATGCTGACAGAGAAGAAATAGCAGCGGTGTATTCGGGTGGCGAGCAAGGCGGCAAGGAAGAGGCGACGCAGGCGTACACAGCAGTACGTCGAGGAGCCTCTGACGAAACCAACGCAGCTCCCCGTTCGAATTCGCCGCTGCGGATAGTTGCATTAGGAGGCCTTGGTGAAATCGGCATCAACTGCATGGCCTATGAATATGGCGATGATCTGATTCTGGTGGATGCCGGCCTGATGTTCCCTGATGCTGACATGCCCGGTGTGGACTATGTCATCCCTGATTTCAGCTGGCTGCGGGAGCGGGCTGACAAACTGCGCGGCATCCTGCTGACCCACGGCCACGAAGACCATATCGGCGCCCTGCCATTCCTGCTGCGTGAATTTCCGGCCCCGATCTACGGCACCGCCCTGACCCTGGGAATTCTGGAAGGCAAACTGCTGGAATACAAGGTCGAGGCGGATCTGAACCCGGTTAAGCCCCGGGACACCGTCACTCTGGGCAGTTTTCAGGTTGAATTCATCCGGGTCGCCCACTCGGTGGTGGATGGCTGTGCCCTGGCGATCCGCTCACCGGAAGGAGTGGTGATCCATACCGGCGATTTCAAGCTGGATCAGACCCCGGTGGATGGCGAGGTGACCGACCTGGCCACCTTTGCCCGCTACGGCGACCAGGGCGTCCTGGCGCTGCTGTCCGACTCCACCAACGTGGAGCGGGAGGGTTACACCATCTCGGAACGTTATGTTGGCGAGGCCCTCTCCGATCTGTTCCCCAAATGCAAGGGCAGGATCATTGTAGCTGCCTTTTCCAGTAATATCCACAGGGTACAGCAGGTGGCCGATGTGGCTGCCGCCTCTGGCCGCAAGGTGTTGCTGAATGGCCGTTCCATGATCGCCAACGTCAGGATCGCCCGCCAGCTGGGTTACCTGAAGATCAGTGACGACCTGTTGATGGACATTCGCGAACTGCCCCACATCCCCCGTGAACAGGTCTGCATGATCACCACCGGCAGTCAGGGAGAACCGCTCTCAGCCCTTTCCCGGATCGCCATGGATGATCACAAACAGATCAAACTGGAAAAGGGTGACACCGTCATCCTCTCCTCCCGCTATATCCCCGGCAACGAGCGGACCATTTCGGAACTGATCAACCACCTCTACCGCCGTGGCGCCGATGTCCACCATGAAAAGGTCTCCGAGGTGCATGTCTCCGGCCACGCCTCCCAGGAAGAGCTGAAACTGATGATGAACATCACCCGGCCCCGCTTTTTCCTGCCGATTCACGGCGAATACCGCCACCTAGTACTGCACCGCCGATTGGCCATGAAGGTAGGGATACCGGAAGAGCGCTGCCTGCTGGCGATCAACGGAGAGGTGGTCAACTTTTACAATGAAACCGCCTGTATTGAAGAAACCGTGGAGACCGGTCGGGTCTTTGTGGATGGCAAAGGGGTCGGTGATGTGGGAGAGGTGGTGCTGAAGGACCGACGCCACCTCTCTGAAGACGGCATGGTACTGGTGATCCTGGGGGTCAACCAGCACACCGGCGAGTTCATCTACGGCCCGGAGATCGTCTCACGGGGCTTTGTGTTTGAGGATGAAAGCCAGGCCTACCTGCAGACCGCCAGGGAGATGGTCCGGGAGGCCCTGAAAGAGTTGAGCGTTGAATTTCTGGCTGACCGGGATGAGGTGCGCCAGATCGTACGTCAGACCCTGAAGCGGTTCTTCAAGAAGAGTATCGAGCGTCGACCGATGGTGCTGCCGGTGATATTGGAGATGTAAAATCCATCACCGGAATCAGCACAATTGCTCCCTTAGTCCGGTTTCAGTTCTGGGATGATAGCAAGGCGGCGAGGAATTCGGCGACGCAGGCGTACACAGCAGTACGTCGAGGAGACGAAGACGAGCCAACGAAGCTAGCGCCCTTAAATGGAAGCGGCACTACAGATATTTCTCCCGCAGCGCCACCTTGTTGACCTTGCCCACACTGGTCTTGTCAATCGCCTCCACCAGCTTGACCTTCAGCAGCACCACCTGCTTGGTAACCACCCCTTTATCGGCATATTCCCGCACCAGATGGGTCAGCTCCTTCTCGGTTACCGGATTATCAGGCTTGGCCACCACCAGGGCCAATGGGCGCTCACCCCATTTTTCATCCGGCTGACCGATCACCGCCACTTCAGCCACACCGGGATGGTGAGCAATGATATCCTCCAGTTCCAGTGATGAAACCCATTCCCCCGACACCTTCAGCACATCCTTGGTCCGGTCGGTGATCTTGACGTAACCCTGTTCATCCCGCACCGCCACATCACCGGTGTGCAGGTAGCCGCCTTCCCAGAGCCGTTCCGATGCCTTGTGATCCTTCAGGTAGCCCTGGGTCAGCCAGGGTGCCCGTACCACGATCTCACCGGTACTCTTGCCGTCGCGAGGCTGCTCCTGACGGGCACTGTCCACAATCTTCAGATCCACCAGCGGCAAAGAGCGACCGGTCTTGCAGCGGATAACCGCCTGTTCTTCAGGTGAAAGCTCCAGCATTTCCGGCGTCAGATGGGAGATGGTCAGGATCGGGCAGGTCTCGGACATACCGTAGCCGGTAAACAGGTCAATCCCGCGCTGCAGGGCATCAAGACAGAGCGCCCGCGACATGGCAGCCCCGCCGATGATCACCTTCCAGCCGGACAGATCCATCCTCCCGGCATGGGGATGTTTCAGCAGCATATGCAGGATGGTGGGGACGCAGTGAGAGAAGGTGACCTTTTCCCTGTCAATCAGTTCCAGCAGGTGATCCGGCAGATAACGGCCAGGATAGACCTGTTTGACCCCCAGCATGGTGGCCACGTAAGGCAGCCCCCAGGCATGGACATGGAACATCGGGGTGATCGGCATGTAGACATCCTGGCGGTTGAAACCGCCGTGGCTGACCGACGACCCCAGCACCGCAAGCACCCCGAGGGTGTGCAGCACCAGCTGGCGATGGCTGAAGTAGACCCCCTTGGGCATGCCGGTGGTACCGGTGGTGTAGAAGGTGGTGGCACGGGTGTTTTCATCAAAATCCGCAAAGTTGAACTGATCTGAGGCTGCTGCCAGCAACGCCTCATATTCACCGCTAAAGGGGATGTGGCTTTCAGGCACTGTCGGCTCATCATTCAGCAGCACAAAGCTCTTGACCGTATCCATCCGGCCCCGGATCTGCTCCAGAATCGGCAGAAACTCACTGTTGACCAGCAGCACATCATCTTCGGCATGGTCAATGGTATAGAGGATCTGCTCCGGCGAGAGCCTGACATTGATGGTGTGCAGCACCGCACCGATCATCGGCACGGCAAAGAAGCATTCCAGGTAACGGTGGGAGTCCCAGTCCATCACCGCCACCGTATCCCCGCGTTTGACGCCGAGACTGGTCAGGGCATTGGCCAGCCGCGCCACCCGCTGCCGCAGATCGCGGTAGGTAAAGCGCTGGGAACGGTAGACAATCTCCTGCTCCGGGGCATCAACCACTGGGCAGAACAGCAGGTTCTTGATCAAAAGCGGATACTCGTAGGCAGAGGGGGTACGGGTAATCAGGGCATCGGGCATGGGAAACTCCAAGGCAAATTAATCGGGATTTTGAAAAACGTAATGAGGAAGGCCGGATACTAGGAGTACGGAGCACAGCGACCGAGACATAACCTTTTGTTAGGCGAGGAAGCGAGCACCGCGCAACGACGTAGACGGCCTCCGGAGTAGATTTTCAAAATCCTGCTATTCGGCGCCTTTCCAGGCGGTGATAACATAGACCGGATTCTGGGCCTCAAACAGCTTGAATTCAGTCAGCGGCTTGGTGCGGGAGACGTTGATACAGACCACCTCGATCTGATAGCCGTGGTACTCAAGAGCCTCAATGCTCTTGGTCAGGGTATCCAGCGTAACCGCGTTGATCACGATCAGGCCGTCTCCCTTCAACCGCCGGTCGACCTGTTCGATAATCTCTTCCAGGTTGCCGCCTGCCCCGCCGATAAAGACCCGATCCGGGTCAGGCAGATCATCCAGCCCGTCCGGGGCATAGGCCTCCACCAGCTTGACGTTGCGGGCACAGAACTTTTCCAGGTTCTGCTTTAAAAAGGTGACGTACTGGCTGTTTTTCTCGATGGCAAACAGCTTGCCATTGGGGATCAGGTTGGATGCCTCGATGGAAACCGAGCCGGAACCGGCACCGATATCCCACAGTACCAGATCATTCTGCAGCTTGAGCTTGGCCAGGGTGACGGCACGCACCTCCTGATGGGTGAAGTGCTTCTTCATGGAGGCGAACTCATCGTCATCAACGCCGATCAGGGGGTAGCGGGTCAAGGTCGGTTCCCAGGCCCGTACCAGGATCAGGATATTCAACTCGGAGTGCTGCAGGGTCAGAAGCCCCTTGATGGTGGTACGGGTAAACTTCTCGGTCGGCATCCCCAGGTCTTCGCAGAGCCAGGCATCGTACCCCTCTGCCCCCCGGTCAATCAGCTCACGGGCGATCAGGGCCGGGGTGTTGACCGCATCGGTCAGGATACAGGCCTTTTCGGCAGCAATGATCTTGTCAATGGAGCGGGCCATGCCGCGTCCCTGGATTGACAGAAAGATGGCGTCATCCCAGGGTTCCTTGATCCGGGCAAAGGCATACTGCATGCTGGTGACATTGGCAAAGATCTCCAGCCGCTCCTTGGGCAGGTTGCGCAGCAGAAAACGGCCGGTGCCGAAAAAGTTCGGGTCGCCGGTGGCCAGCACCACCACCCGTTTGTCGGTAGCCTGCAAAAAGGCCAGCAGCGGAGCCAGTTCACCCAGCACCATTTTTTCTCCGGCAAAGTCGGGGAAACGGTCAAGGTGACGCTGACGCCCCACCAGCACCTCGGCATGACCAATAACTTCCAGCGCCTTATCGCTTAACCCCTCACAACCTGCAATGCCGGCCCCGATCAGATAAATGGTGTTCCGTGCCATGGCTGTTCCTCCCGTACTATCCTGCTGTGGAGCGCAGTATAGTGCATCTTTCGGCAGGCGGCAAACGGAGATTCGAGAAAAGGGAAGGATGGGCAGCAGTCTAGACCATGGTGGTGATGGTCTTACGGAAACGGGCCAGCGAAAGACTGAACAGGAGGGAGCCGATCAGGGCCAGGGAGATTAACTGGGGCCAGACCACCGCCAGTCCAGCTCCGCGATACAGAATGGCCTGCGCCAATATGACGAAATGTGTATTCGGTGCAGCCAGCATGATCCACTGGACAGCGTCTGGCATGCTTTCGCGCGGCGTGGTGCTGCCAGAAAGAATCTGCAACGGCAGCAGCACCAGCATCATCAACAGGCCGAACTGCGGCATGGAGCGGGCGATGGTACCGAGGAAGATACCAAGAGAGGTGGTGGCAAACAGGTGCAGGGCGGTGCCGACCAGAAAGAGGGTGACGGAACCTTCGATAGGCACCCTGAGCAATCCCTGGACAACCAGGGTCAGCGAGCAGGCAGTGGTTGTCAGCACCACCAATGCCATGGCCCAGACCTTGGCAGCCATGATCTCGAACGGGGTAACCGGCATCACCAGCAGATGTTCCACCGTGCCATGCTCCCGCTCACGAATCAGGGCCGCACCGGTCAGGATAATGGAAAGCATGGTAACACTATTGATAATCTGCATCACCGAACCGAACCAGAACTGGTTCAATTCGGGGTTGAAGCGCGCCCGGAGGTTCAGTGCGACAGTCGCAACAGTGTCGGCTCGGTGGCCTTGCAGAAAGGCGCTTGTTTCAGTGGTAATGATGGACTGGATGTAGCCGCTGCCGGTGAAGGCCTGACTCATCCGGGTGGCGTCCACATTAAGTTGAATGGCCGGTGAGCGACCGGCCAGGACATCCCGTTGGAAGTTTGGAGGAATATTGATAGCAAAAGTATCGAGACCGGCATCCATGCGTCTGTCCATCTCGGTACGCGTAATCATCGCCGGTGGATTGAAATGCGGGGCGATAAAGGCATCGGCAATACGGATCGAGAGTTGCGAACGGTCCTCGTCAACAATGGCAATCGGTGCCTTGTGCAGTGTTTCAGGCATCGCCTTGGCAGCTGAATAGACCTCAAAGCTGAAGGCATACACAATCAGTGTCAGCAGCATCGGGTCGCCCAGCAGGCTGCGCAGTTCTTTGACACCCAGGTGCAGGATATTGGCGGCACGCATTCAGCGTTCCTGTTTCCTGAGCAGGGCCGTGGCCAGGGCCAGCAGAAGAGGCACAGCCAGCAACAGGGGCACAAATGATGCTTGGAGATCAGCAAAGCCGAGTCCCTTGGAAAACGCACCACGGGCGATAATCAGAAAGTAGGTTGTCGGATAAACGCTGCCGATTGCGGCCCCGGCACCTTCCAGCGAGGAAACCGGATGAGTCAGGCCAGAGAACTGCACTGCCGGCAGGAGGGTCAGAATAGCGGTGCCGAACAGGGCAGCGATCTGGCTGCGCATAAAGCTTGAAATTACCAGACCAAAGGCGGTTGCCGCAACCACGTACAAAAATGCTCCAGCCGTCAGGGCTGCAAAACTGCCTTTCAACGGCACCCCGAAGATAAAAATCGCCTGCAGGGTCAGCATCAGAAAGCTCAGCATGGCCAGTGTCAGGTAGGGGAGTTGTTTGCCCAGCAGAAACTCCAGCCGGGTCACCGGGGTGACATAGAGATTGACAATCGAGCCCAACTCCTTTTCACGCACCACTGAAAGAGCGCTCAACATGGCCGGAATCAGCATCAAAAGGAGCGGAATGACTGCCGGCACCATTGCCACCAAGCTCTTGACATCAGGATTGTAGCGATAGCGGATCTCGATCTCAGCTGCGGAGGCCGTGGCCGATGCGCCCCGTTTTTCCCGGGCCAGGGACGTCAACCACTGGGCATGCATCCCCTGCACATAACCTCGGATTGTTTCAGCCCGTTGCGGCATGGCACCGTCAATCCAGGCACCGACAGCAACCAGTGAGCCCCGCTGCAGATCGCGGGAAAAACCGGGCGGGATTTCGATGGCCAGGCTGATTTCACCGGCACGCATGCGGCGATCCAGATCTGCATAATCCTTAAGGGCCGGCCGCTCACTGAAGTAGCGTGAACCGGCAAGGTTGAGCAGATAATCACGACTGATCGGCGTCTGATCCCGGTCGAGCACGGCAAAGGTCAGGTTCTCCACATCCATGGTAATGCCGTAGCCCATCACAAACATCAGGATCACGTTCCCCAGCAGGGCCAGGGTCAGTCGGATCGGATCACGCATGAGCTCCAGCGCCTCACGCCGGGCATAACTGAACAGACGCTGCAGACTGAAGAAGCCTGATTGGGCTGTTGGAATACCGGACTGAGAATGATTGAAGGCAAGAGAAGCATCGAGCGGTCCGGCAACGGCTTCAGTGGAGGCAGGTATTACCGTATCAATGGCCTCTTTCAGGTAGCCGATAAACGCCTCTTCCAACGTGTCTGCACCGCGAGCCGCCCTCAGCGCCGCCGGTGTGTCACTGACCAGCACCCGGCCGGCGTGCATCAGTGAGATCCGGTCGCAGCGTTCCGCCTCGTTCATGAAGTGGGTCGAGATAAAGATGGTGACCTTGTCCTGACGGGCAAGGTCGACCATGATCTGCCAGAAGGCGTCCCGGGCCACCGGATCAACCCCCGAGGTCGGTTCATCGAGGATCAACATCTCCGGGCCATGAATCATGGCCACCGCCAGCGAAAGGCGTTGGCGCTGCCCCAGCGGCAGGGCATCGGGCAAACTCTCCATCACCTGATTCAGCCCGAAGCGCTCCGCCATCCCGATAACACGGGCAGGGATCTCCGCTTCCGGCATACTGAAGAGACGTGCGTGCAGAACCAGATTCTGCCGCACCGTCAGCTCGCTGTAAAGCGAGAAGGACTGGGTCATGTAACCAACCCGGCGACGTGTCTCAATGTCACGGGAGTCCACCGGACGGCCAAAGAGCCAGGCTTCACCTGCGCTGGCCTGCAGCAGTCCGGTCAACATTTTCATGGTGGTGGTCTTGCCGCAGCCATTCGAGCCCAGGAAGCCGAAAATCTCGCCCTGCCCGATCCTGAAGCTGACCTGGTCAACTGCAACAAAATCACCGAAACGCATGGTCAGAGCATGGGCCTCAATGGCGGTCACGTCACTGGCATCCACCTCACGAGGAGGTATGACCACCGGTTGGTACCGATCGCGTTGCTCTCGGGGCAACAGATTAATGAAGGCTTCCTCCAACGTTGCGGCGTCAGCCTGTGCCAATAATCCCTGCGGAGTGCCGGTAGCCAGCACCTGGCCGGCATTCATGGCGACCAGCCAGTCAAACCGGGCTGCCTCCTCCATATAGGCGGTGGCGACCAGCACACTCATGCCGGGCCGACCGGTCCTGATCCGCTCAATCAGCTCCCAAAACTGGCGACGCGACAGGGGGTCAACACCGGTGGTGGGTTCATCCAGGATCAAGAGGTCGGGATCGTGGATCAGGGCACAGCAGAGCCCCAGTTTCTGTTTCATCCCCCCGGAGAGCTTACCGGCAGGCCGGCCGGCAAAGGGTGCCAGCCCGGTGGCCTGCAGCAGTTCGGCAATGCGTCGTTCACGCTCCCGGCGGTCATGGCCGAACAGCCGGGCAAAGAACTCCACATTTTCAAAGACGGAGAGGGTTGGATAGAGGTTTTTACCCAACCCCTGCGGCATAAAGGCGATCCGGGGGCAGATCTCCCGGCGGTGCCGCCGGTCAGCCATGCTGCCGCCCAGTACCTCAGCCTGGCCGGTTTGGATGGCCCGTGAACCGGCAATCAGAGAGAAGAGGCTGGACTTACCCACGCCGTCCGGACCGATCACACCGACCATACAGCCGGCAGGCAGTTCAAGGTTGATCTCTGCCAACGCCACGGTCTTGCCGTAGCGCAGGCTGATTCCCTGTAGGCGGGCTACAGGCGGCAAAGCCGGATACCCGTTTGGCGTACCGGCTCTGTTCATTGCGGCAGTTTGATCTGCAGACGGGCTGGCCAGGGTTTGGTGGTATCAAGCCGTACCCAGGCCACGCCGGGCAGGCCGGTCTTGACCCGGGTGATATGTTTCTTCAGCAGCCCTGGCGGAATCTGGGCCCGCACCCGGAACATCAGCTTCTCACGCTCGCTGGCGGTTTCCACCGTCTTGGGGGTAAACTGGGCCACATCAGCAACAAACGAGACCCTGGCCGGAATCACATACTGCGGGGCAGCATCCAGCACCAGCCGCACCTCGCTGCCCATAGCCAGCTTGCCAGCCTCGGTGGTGGGCAGGAAAAAGGTCATATAGACATCGCTCAAGTCAACCAGGCTTAATACACGCCCGCCTGTCGCCACCACTTCACCGAGCTGGGCCACCTTGTACTGCACCCGGCCATCGCGGGGTGACTTCAAGGTGCTGTCACGCAGCTCGGCCTGAATCCGCTCGACATTGGCCCGGGCTGCCTCCACCGCGGATTGTGCTCCACCAATCTGGGTTCTGGCTGCCGTGATAGTTGCATCAACCGCTGCGCTCTGGGCCTGGGCCGCATGGAGCGCCGCCTCAGCGCTTCTCAGCAGTGCCGCATCGTCATCGGCATCCTGCTTTGCAATTGCCCGGTCCTGCACCAGTTCTGCAGAGCGGCGCGCATGCTGGCGGGCCTTGACCAGTTCAACCTCCCGCTGGCTGACCAGAGCCAAGGCTGCCGCCTTTTCGCTTTGGCGTTGAGCAAGCTGGCTCTGGCTCGTGGCAACCGCGCTCCGGGCCTGCTGTAACTGCGCCTGGGCCTGCCATAGCTGGGCTTCCAAGGTCTCGGTATCCATGACCGCCACAACCTGACCGGCGGTCACAAACGCCCCTTCGCTGACCAGGATATCCTTGACCCGTCCGGCTACTTTGGTACTGACATCGATCTCAACCGCCTCAATGCGGCCGTTACCGCTGACAATGCCGGTATCTTTGCCGTTACCGCCAATCTTCTGCCAGGCGACAATGCCCGCTACGGCCAGCCCCAGCAGCACGGCAGCTCTCAGCAGCCATTTTCTCTGTTGTCCTGTCATGGAGCCCCCATAAGTCCAGATTCATCTGTTTATATTATACCACTAAATTGCATTTTTACTCAGAAGCCAACAGATATCCGCTCCTGAATACTGCCAGACAGGCATCAACAACACGGGAGTCATAGGCCGTTCCCCTGGCATGCTTAATTTCCTGCAAGGCACACTCTTTTCCCTTGCCAGGGCGGTACGGCCGGTGGGACGACATGGCTTCAACCACATCAGCAACCCCCACTATACGCGCTTCAAGGAGGATATCATCGCCAATCAGCCCTGCTGGATACCCGCTGCCGTCCATCCGTTCATGGTGCTGCTGAACAGCTTGTGCAATGGGCCAGGGGAACTCTATTTCCTGCAAAATTTCGTAACCGGCTTGTGGATGGGTCTTTATCAGTCCGAACTCCAGATCCGTCAACCGACCAGGCTTGCTCAATATCTCGTTTGGCACATACAGCTTACCGATATCGTGGATCATTCCCGCTGTCAGGATGCCTTTAATCTGGTCATAGTCAAAACAGCCCATTTCGATAGCAATAGTCTTAGCCAGCTGTGCAACCCGCTCTTGATGGCCTGCCGTATAACGATCTCTTTTTTCTATTGCTGTGGCCAAGGCATGAACCGTTTCATCCACCACCCTCTTCATCTTTTCCAGGCTGCCTTTGAGCGCCGTTTCCAACGTTATTTTCTCTGTGATGTCAAAGAGAATAGCCACGGTACCGATAATACTGTTTTCAGAATCAAATAAAGGCGCTGCCGAATAACTGATGCATATAGCCGAACCGTCCCGCCTGGTAGCGCTTAGCGGCATTGAGGTGAATACCTGCTTCTGCAACGTCTGTCTGCGAAGCTCCTCATATGCCTCCCCGGCATCAGCAGAAAGCACCTTGATTGAACGGCCAATTACCTCTTCTTCCCGATAGCCGGTGGACTCTTCAGCTGCTTTATTCCAAAATTGTATCTTGCCATCAAGGTCGATGCCAATAATGCCGAGGGGCGAGGACTTCAGCAATGCCGACAGGCCTTGGGTATTCATTCTGAGATCAGGTTGCCAGATTCCCGTATTTTCAAAATGTTCTATTTTCATAGACGCCCCAGAGCTTAACCAGTTCTCTTAGTGCTTTAAAAGCAGATAAATCAGATTTATCGGCCAACCGGGCGACGGTTCTTGCGCCAAATGCCAGATGGCAGTTCCAGCTGCCAGCAGTGCAATGATACTATAAACTACCATTCTTGATGGTTTCACTGTATCGCCTCCTGTCTTTCCTTGCCATTCAGTCTGACCTGGTTTCAAAAGTTAGAATCAGGTTTACGCTCCGATCACGTTGTAACCACTGTCCACATAGTGGATCTCGCCGGTAACGCTGCAGGCCAGATCACTACAGAGATACACTGCTGATCGGGCGATATCTCCTTGGGTGATATTACGGCAAAGGGGAGCCTTTGCCGCAACATGACCAAACACCTGGCTAAAGCCAGTTATACCAAATGAGGCCAATGTACGGACCGGACCTGCAGAAATTGCATTCACCCGAATTCCTTCACTACCGGCTGCCACAGCCAAATACCGCACCAGGGCTTCAAGTGCCGCTTTTGCCACACCCATGACATTGTAGTTCGGAAAAACCTTTGCAGCGCCGTAATAACTGAGTGTTAGAACAGCAGTATTTCGTCCCCGCATGACAGGCAATGCTTCTTTCATGATGCCTAGAAGAGAATAGACGCTGATATCCAGCGTGGCGGCAAACCCTTCACGGCTGGTATTAAGGATAGTTCCCGCCAGTTCACTTTTTTCAGCAAAGGCAACCGCATGGATAATGATATCCAGAGCCCCCCATAACACTTCAATTTTACGGAGAACCTCTTTTATCTCTTCATCGTTTGTAATGTTACAGGGATGTATCAGTTTTGCATCCAATGATTCAGCCAACAAACGCACCCGCTTCTCATGGGCTTTATCAGCGTAGGTAATGGCCAGTTCCGCGCCTTGTTCATGAAAGGCCTGTGCAATTTCCCAAGCGATACTCTTGTCATTAAGCACACCGAAAACAAGCGCCTTTTTACCTTGTAGCAAGAGCATAGAAAGTCACCTCAAGTCTCTCTTCAACGCACCTTAATTCCATGTAACCTGCCTCAGCTACAGCATGTTATCATTAAAATCTATAGCCGACGCCGCCCATGATAACGTCGGTATCCCTGTCATAGTTGGTTACAATCCGATTCCAGGAGGCGCGTAAGGACCAACGTGATGTAAGATGATAGCTCCCCGTAAGAGTGCTTATTGCTGAGATGACCCGGTCACTGTCCTGATAGTGGTTCGCCTGCTGGTCTATGGCAAGATATGCGCCTGCACCAAGACCTAGACTTATTCGTTCATCCATAAAATTCTTGACCACCCAGAGCTGACTGGCCACGCCATCCCGCCTGATCAAACGGTTATCTCCCTCGTGGAGCCAGGACAGGGTCCAGTCCAGATAGTTAAGGAGCCTGCGCCGATACTCAATGCTCAGCGCTGTTGAACGTTCAGAGTCAAAACTGTTGGTGATAGTCCGGCCGACAAGCAACGTTATTTCATTATTACATGTCTGATCCCAACGTTCCTGCCGATCATAAGAAGGTTTTGGCTGGCTTGGTTTGTCCAGTTGATAGCCGACCCCCACAAGGGCCGACACGGTATTCATCCGACCGAAGGTTTGTATCCAGTTGGCGCGCAGCTGAAAAAGCCAGGGTGTTTCCGTCCTCAGAATCGACGCAAGGCTGAATGCGGCTCCAAATCCATGTTCATTTGTATAGGCGGTACTGCTGGTTGACGGGACTGTTGTATCAAAATAATAATAGGGACCAACACCTACTGACAACGCCAGACGCCGCTCAACGACATCCGTATTCATCCATAGTTGCAGAGAATGGCCGTCTCGATGGTGTGCGGGGATATGCCCTTCGTTCAGATAGGATAGACTTGCCGTAAAATGCTCATTAAGTTGTTCTCGGTATTCCAGTTGCCAGGAGTACGACGAATCGTTTTTCTCCGCATTCTGACTCTGCACCATTCCACCAAGACCAAACAGCTCATCAGCAATGGCCGCAGTAGCCGTGCATTGAAAAAGAAGGACCGTCAGGGCACATCTCACACTATATAACGCGGGCTTGTACAGTCGCAGATGACAAGTGTACTGGTGAAATAAATTGAGGTTGCTCTCTGTCATCTGGCTCCCCCGAAGTCACCGGTGAGGAAACTTGCAACTGCTAAAAATTCCAACTAAACCCGATCATATGCATATCGACTCCGGGATTTGGAGTGCAACTGGTATAGAGTATGCGATTATTCGACACGTGCTGGATACGATAGCTTACTCCCAGCCCGCCCGTAAGCCGGTAGGAAAACCCCACATAAGCGCCCCACAACAGGATACTTCCGAAATCCTGTTGGCCGAACTGTCGTCTGTCCAGAAGATTGAGATTGACGCCCGCCTCCAGCGCGATGCCATTTCCCGGTTTGTTGAAAGAGAGACCTGTTCCTACTGAGCCAATGAAGCCGGTTTCATTGCCGCCAACCAGTGTTCCAACTGCTGTATTTAGCTGGGGTTCCAGGCCCCAGCCTGAAGGCAACCTCCAACTCCAGGGTAGACCGTACACGGCAAAAGCTTCATACTGATGGAAATATTCGCGTTTGGGGCCGGCCTGAATACCCATCCGCAGACCAACCTCCTGCCAGTCTGCCTGTGCGGTTAGCGCTGCAAGTGTCACACAAATGTGTAGTACGAACAGAATGCTGAACCGCACCCGCTTTCTCTTAAACATAGTGCTGGACCTTTCCTAACACTCCGATATCTTTGCTTTCAGCAGCTCAAATCATAGACATCAGTCTAGTCAGTTCCTGGTAATTCGCTCAGAGCTCGCGAGGCTCTTATTGGTTATCAACAGTTTTTTGTGTTTTTGCCCCAATACTGTTGCAGCTGGGTAAAGCGCCCCCTCAATCCGCTTCAACTCATCCTGCTTTAATAACACTATGATCTGCTGATCTCTTTTCCAGAGATTGATAAAACGTTCCTCATCAATAAACCAATCAGATTGGTCGCCACGCTTGCTGCCGAATTCAAGCTCCCCCCTGCCCCCAACGACCACGACCCGCTGCCTTGTATAAAACGGCAGTGATTGTTCATAGCCGAAACTCACCAATACACCCTCTTTTCTCAGCAGTTGTCCTGCCTTTTGGCCCAATTCTCGTGATGATTTTTTTAACGCAATCCGCTCCAGCACAAACTGCTGCCCCACCACCTCCAACAGGTAGGAACCACACAAAAGCCCGATGAGCAACAGCACGACACTTTGTTTGCGGGAAGCCAAAAACACGGTCATAGCCATACCAATAAAGATCAAGCCCAATATCCCACCTGCTGTTGGCGTCAGTATGGCAATTTTCGTAACCAGACGGTTGTCAACAGACACCCAGCCCTGACGCACCAATAGCGGAACCAAGGCCGGCAACCAGGAGTAAATCACACACCCAACCGCACCAACTGTCAGCACCACCATCAGGCTCAGGTTTTCCGCCTTAAATGTTGTTGACGTCTCACCGTTTGCGAGCCGAACAAACATGATGCCAATCAGCATGGCAACCGGCGGGAATATCGGCAAAATGTAGGGAATCAGTTTTGAGTGTGATGCTGAAAAAAAGACAAAGATGAAGGTAACCCAGATAAATAAAAAGAATCGTGGGTCCGTCTCTCCCTGAAAGCGGGTCTGCAGACCATGCCAAAGCGCTCTGAAGGCATAGAACGACCAGGGCAACATGGTAAGCAGAAAGATAGGGACAAAAAACCATAACGGTTGATAGCGACCATGGGCTGTGGTCAGAAATCGCTCAAAATGTTCATGTACAAAGAAGAATTTTGCAAAATCAGGGTTTTGCTGCGACACCAAGATGAACCAAGGTGATGTCACCACAACCAGCAACAAGATTCCGCCAGGGAGATTCATCTCGCGCAGCAGATGCCAGGAACGGTTAAACATCAGATATAACAGGATAATGCAGGCAGGGAACAACACGCCTATCAACCCTTTTGTGAGTACGGCCAGTCCACAGAAGAGATAGAAAAGATAGTAATACATTTTCTTACGTTGGTGCTTATATGATGCAATCATAAAACTGCAAAGTGCAGCAGTCAGGCAGAATGTTAGCGTCATATCGGTCAGATTGATACGCGATTGCACCACAAATCCGGTAGATGCACCTAATACAATTGCCGAGTTGATTGCCTCACTGCGCCCCCAAATGGCACGTACCGTACCGTATACCAGCAGGACCGTCATTAAACCCGCCAGAGCACCTGGAAGGCGCGCAGCAAACTCATTCATTCCAATAAGCTTCAGCGACAGTGCTGTCAGCCAATAATGGAGGGGTGGTTTTTCAAAGTAGGCGACGTAATTGAGAGTTGGCGTAATAAAGTCGCACCGTTCAAGCATTTCCCGAGGGATTTCTGCATAGCGACCTTCATCTGGCTCAATCAGCCCAATCCGTCCCAGCAGCAAAAAAAAGGCACTTCCAAAGACTGAACAAACAACTAAAAGGTCACTCCAAACCGGATAATTACGTGCAAACAAATATGATTTGATCACTTTCATTGTTACACCATCTTCGTTAGCTGTTTAAATTTTTGGTGCTACATCCAATTGCCTGTTCGTTAAACCCGTAAGCCTTTCTGACCACATAGCGTGGGCGCTTACGTACTTCCTGATAGATACGTCCTACATACTCACCCACAATGCCGATCCCGAAGATAACGATGCCAATGAAGAAAAGCAGGATAGCAAACAGGGTAAAAACGATTTCTCCGTTGCTGCGCCCAAAGGCCGCCAGGATGGTCATATGCTAGTCCCCCTATTTCGTAACGCACTGTTCCACCTGCATCAGCTCAGACGGATAAGGGCTTGCAATTCGATTTAACTCCTGCAGAATTGGACGCTCACCTCGCAGCCAACTATCCAGTTCTCTCTGATGCAACAGCACTGGCATTTTGTTGTAGAGTGGTGCAAGCAACACATTTGCCGCTGTGGTGAGCAGAATAATGCCTTCACGGATGTCACCGCCCTTGCTTTGCCAGCCCTCGCAAATTGCTGCGCAATGCATTAACGAGCCATCCTTCATTGTGACCTCGTACCAAATATTGCTGCTGCATACACGGTAACCATTTATCGGGACAATGCACTGGCAGACCTTGAACACGGTTGACTTAAACCATCTTTTATCGATCGTCAGCGCGTCTGCAGCACCCAGCATACGTCTCACCATGGCCTGACGCTTCCCACACTGGTCATGCCGTACAATCAGACCCTGTTTGCCATATTTGATGCTGTCGTCGGCGACCCAGTCAGAAGGCAACTGCACCCCATAGACGGTGTTCAACTGTTCTGTCGGGTCTGTAATGGTAAACTTAAGCTGCATAGAGTCACGTTGCCTTGCCAAAAGACTCGCCGCTGTATAATTGGCAATCTTCGCGCCAGAGGCAGTCAATTTGCCCGCACACCGCTGAACTGCCAGTGCCAAAACAGCTCTGATTTCCTTCTGCATGCTGAATTGAGTGAATCAACTCGGCCTTTGACAGCCTTCCCGCTTTGATACCGCGCTCTTTAGCCATCTCCCTGATAATGCTTACTTTCATTGCTATTCCTCCCTTTTCAGGTAATCCTCGGCTGCCAGCGGCCCACACAATTCGATTGAACGTTCATTCGGCACATTCAAAAGACTATTGCCAATTTTTGTGGCCCATACCTTTTAAGGCTTTAGGGCATTCCAACAGGCCTTGACTATTTTTTCAATCAGAAGATCATCAAGTGTTATAAGCCCAAAGATATGATCACGACATATAAGCAGCAAGGGACCAAACGCCAGGGCAAAAATTACCGGCAAGGGCAAATCTTTAATAAGACCCTGTTGTCGGGCTTCTTCAAAAAGTGAAGAGATAAGGTCGTTTTTTTTTCCCAACATCCTTTCCCGTCTGCTGGCAACCCCATAGGGAGAATTATGAAACTGTTCAATAAAACGAGATTTCATAGGGAATACGATAAAAGAGCTTACCAGCATCCGTCCGATATGCAGGAAGCGCTCCTGTACAGAGCTATCTTCGCAATACCCTTGCCTGATGGACTCAAGTAATTGTTCTTCAAGAAGGGCATAGGTAGCCTCAATAAGCGCGTCTTTGCTTTCAAAGTAATGGTAAATGGTACCTGCTGCCACACCGGCACGCTTGGCAATCCCGGACATCGGTGTCCCATGAAATCCATTTTCAGCAATCAGCTCCATGGCAGCCTGTATCACGGCCATACGCTTATCAGTGTTCTCCATTGGTCACTCCCACATTTTACCGAATGAACATTCAATCTAAACATATCAAACAATGTGGTGGTGTCAAGCACCTGTTCCAAAGAATATGTTACTTACTACAGCCAATCCGTCAGCATTACACCGATGCCAATCCGGTTGGTGTGATGGTTATAATCCACCAGACTTTCACCATAACCGTTGAAATACTGGACATACCCCTTCAATTTCTTGTGCAGGGGAAAGCTCCAGTCCAACTGTACCGCTCCTTTATTCCCGGAGGTACGCAGGTTGTTGCGCAGCATCAGTGTCAGGGTATGCTCCCTGATTTTTTGTAACAGCTGTAGTTCTCCGTATCCGTAATATTTTTCCATGTGGGGATTTTCATCGTCCTTTGCCGCTTCAGGGATGCGGAACCACGGTTTGAGTACGATATAGGTGTCTCCCCTGCTGAACGGAAAGGTGGCCACAATCCGGTTCCAACTGCGAGAAAGCGGCTTTGAGCGTCCATTGGACTGATGGTTGAAACCAATTGACATCACTTGGCTGGTTACACCGTAAAACTCATAGCCGGTATTGAAGGCCAGAAAGAGCTCCGGCTCAAAGTTGATCTCCCTGAACGGGGCTGAAATTTTACTGTTATAGGCCTGCCAAAATGCAAGTTGACTGTAGGCCGCATACAGGGTGCCGTTATCGCCGAAGATATTTTCCCAGAGCGGGGTTTTGATACTCAGCTGGAATTTAACTTCAAGATTGTCCAGTGTCTCATTGCTGTCTGTCAACCCGTTATAGGCGTTGTTGTTCGGGGATGTATTATAGGTAACCGGCAGCAGGTAGTTGGATTTATGGGGCAAAATAGAAAACAGCAGGCCGGAGGCCTGCTGTTCCTGTTGCATCCGTTTATGCAAAGCGGTCGTGGCAGAGGGGAGCTCCCGTTCCGGTGACAACGGCAACCCGGGTTGGGTGCCCGGACTTGCACAATCCGCCTGTCCCGTTTGCAGTGCTGCAAACAAGAGCATCACCATCATCAATCTTAAACGAGGTAAAGGCCTCACTTGGCAGCCCCGCCCCCCAGTACCTTGTAAGCGGTGGTCTGGTTGGCCAGCCTGGCCAGCCGGACCGTGATCAGGTTCTGCTGGGCCGCATACAGGGCACGTTGTGCAACGATCACGGTCAGATAGCTGTCCACCCCCCTGTCGTAGCGGGCCTGCGAAAGACGATGGCTTTCAGCCGTGGCATCGGTCAGCGACTGTTGGGCAGCCAGCTGCTCATTAATAGTACCACGCTGGGCCAGGGTATCAGCCACCTCCCGGAAAGCGTCTGGATCGCCTTTTCGTACTGGGCCACGGCGATATCCCGATCTGCCTTGCTGACATCCAGACCGGCAATATTCCGGCCGGTGTCGAACAGCGGCACACTGATTTGAGGCACAAAATTCCAGGCCACCGAACCGGGTTGGAACAGATCGGTCAACTTGGCGCTGGCCGTACCAAAACCGGCACTCAGGCCAATCCGGGGGAAGAAGGCGGCCCGGGCAGCGCCAATGTTGGCGTTGGCCCCTTTCAGCCGATGTTCGGCAGCCAGGATGTCAGGCCGTTTCAGCAGCACTTCGGACGGCAGCCCCACCGACAGTTCCTGCACTGCCGTCAGGCTGCCCAGCTCGGTTGGCAACAGGTCAGCCGGCACCGATCTGCCCACCAGCAGGCCAAGGGCATTCTCATCCTGAGCCACCAGCGTGGTGTAGCGGGCGATATCCACCCGGGCCGCATCCACGGCGGTCTGGGCCTGATAGAGGTCAAGGGCCGAAGTGATCCCGGCATCATAGCGATGTTTGATGATCTGGTAGTACTCCTGCTGACTCGCCAGGGTCTCGCGGGTAATCTTCAGCCGCTCCCGGTCAGCGGCCAGGGTCAGCCAGGCATTGGCCACTTCGGCCACCAGGCTGATCTGGACACTGTTTCTGGCCTGTTCAGTTGCCAGGTACTGCTCCAGGGCCTGGTCCTTCAGGCTCTGCACCCGGCCGAACAGGTCCAGCTCATAATTGCTGACCCCCAGACCGACGTTATACTGTTCACTGACACGGGCTCGGCCGGTTGAGGAGAGGTCGGCCGGGGTGCGCTGAATGGTGGCCCCGGCAGTGCCGTTGATGGTCGGCAGCAGGTCGGCCCGTTGAATCCGGTACTGGGCACGGGTCTTCTCAATGGTCAGGGCTGCCACCCGCAGGTCACGGTTGTTGGCCAGGGCCAGTTCAATCACCTTCTGCAGGCGGGGCTCCACAAAAAACTCCCGCCAGGGTACCTCGGCCAGCGGTTTCTGATCAGCCTTGGCAGTCTCGGCCTTATAGGCCTCGCCGCTGGGCCAGCCGGTCGTAACCGGCGCATCAGGCCGGGTGTAGGTCGGAGCCATGGTGCAGCCGGACAGGGCACCGGCCAGGAGTGATGCGCAAAGCACCGAAGCAACAGGAAATGACGCTCGTTTTTTCATATCAATGCCCCTCCCCTGCAACGGCCGCTGCCGTATGTTCAGGGTGCAGCTTGTATTTCTTCCGGCCAAACAGCCGCGATATCATCACAAAGAAAAACGGAATAAAGATCAGGTCGATAAAGGTGGCGGACAACAGACCACCGGTTACCGCAGTACCAATGGCATTCTGCGCCGCGGCACCGGCCCCCTTGGTCAACGCCAGCGGCAGGGTGCCGAAGAAGAAGGCCAGCGAGGTCATGATAACCGGCCGTAACCGGATCTTGACCGCCGCCAGGGTGGCATCCACCAGTTCATGCCCCTGGTGCATCTGTTCTTTGATAAACTGGATGATCAGGATTGCGTTTTTGGTGGAAAGCCCCACCGTGGTCAGCAGACCAATCTGCAAATAGACGTCATTGGGCAGCAAACGCAGCGTCACGGCCGTGACCGCCCCAACCAGACCAAGCGGCAGCATCAGCAGGTTAACAAACGGAATGGTCCAGCTTTCATAGAGCGCTGCCACCGCCAGGAACACCACCAGCAACGAGATGGCATACAGAGCAGGAGCCTGGGCGCCGGCATTTTTTTCCTCATAGGAAAGGCCGGTCCATTCATAGCCAATACCGGGAGGCAGCTTGGCTGCCATCTGCTCCATCTCCTTCATCGCCTCACCGGTACTGACGCCGGGGCCTGCCTGCCCCATGATCTCTACCGACGGTATACCATTGTAACGCTCAAGGCGTGGTGAACCGTACTGCCAGCGGGCGGTGGCAAAGGCCGAAAACGGCACCATATCGCCCTTGTTATTGCGCACATACCACTTGCCGATATCTTCCGGCAACATCCGATATTTTGCATCTGACTGCAGATAGACCTTCTTGACTCGACCATTTTCGATAAAGTCGTTGACATAGGAACTACCCCAGGCTGTGGCCAGAACATCATTGATGCTGGCGAGAGAAACACCCAACGCTCCGGCCCTGACGTCATCAATATCCAGCTTGAACTGGGGAGAATCATCCTGCCCGTTGGGACGCACCGCCACCAGTTTCTTGTTCTTCATGGCCATGCCTAACAGCATATTGCGCGCTTCCATCAGCTTGTCATGGCCAAGGCCACCACGATCCTGCAACTGGAAGTCAAAGCCGTTGGCCTGGCCTAGCTCCACCACCGCCGGTGGTGAGAAGGCAAAGGCGAGACCATCCTTGATTCTGGAGAATGCTCCCATTGCGCGACCTGCCACGGCAGGCGCCTTCAGATCTTTTGTAGGACGCAGTTTCCAATCCCTTAATTTAACAAACGCCAGGCCCATATTCTGACCACTGCCGGCAAAGCTGAACCCGGCCACAGTGATAATGGCATCAACGGTCTTCTTTTCGCTCTCCATAAAATGTTGTTCAAGCTGTTCAATCACCTTCAGGGTCCGCTCCTGGGTTGCCCCGGCAGGCAGCTGTACCTGACAGATAATAAAACCTTGATCCTCATCCGGCAGGAAGGCGGTGGGCAGGCGATGGAAGAAGAGCACCATGGCTGCCACAATGGCACCATAGATCACCAGATAGCGAACCGGCCTACCAAACGAGCGCCCAACAATCCCCTCATATTTGCCTCTGGCCCAGTCAAACTTCTGGTTGAACCAGCGGAAGAACTTGCAGAACGGCCCGCACTCGCCCGGTTCATGCCCTTTTTCAACCGGTTGCAATAGGGTTGAGCAAAGGGCCGGAGTCAGAATCAGGGCCACCAACACCGACAGGATCATGGCAGCGATAATCGTAATGGAAAACTGGCGATAGATCACGCCGGTGGAGCCGCCAAAGAAGGCCATCGGCAGGAAAACCGCCGAAAGCACGGTGGCAATACCCACCAGGGCGCTGGTAATCTGGCCCATGGATTTGATCGTGGCATCATGGGGAGAAAGCCCCTCTTCGCTCATGATCCGTTCCACGTTTTCAACCACGACGATGGCATCGTCCACCAGCAGGCCGATCACGATAACCAGCGCAAACATGGTCAGGGTGTTGATTGAGAATCCGGCAGCCGACAGCACCCCCATGGTACCCAGCAAGACCACCGGTACGGCAATGGTAGGGATCAGGGTGGCGCGGATATTCTGCAGGAACAGGAACATGATGATGAAGACCAGCAGAACCGCCTCCACCAGGGTATGCACCACCTCTTCGATCGAGATCTTAACAAAGGGAGTGGTGTCATAGGGATAGACCACCTGTACCCCGGCAGGGAAAAACTTGGATAGCTCTGCCATTTTGGCCTTGACCCGCTCGGCGGTGTCCAGGGCGTTGGCCCCGGCTGCCAGCCTGATCGCCATACCGGCCAATGGTTTGCCTTTATAGCGGGCCACGATATCATAATTTTCCGTACCGATCTTACTGATGGCAACATCCTTCAACCGCACCGTTGAACCATCAGGATTTGTACGCAGGACAACCGCATCAAACTGTTCGGGCGTCTGCAACAGCGTCCTTGCCGTAATGGTGGCATTCAACTGCTGCCCTTCATTCGAGGGAGTGCCGCCGAATTGCCCGGCTGAGACCTGGGCATTCTGGGCCTGCAGGGCAGTGACGACATCGCTGCTGGTCAGCCCGAAGCTGTTCAACTTAGTGGGGTTCAACCAGATCCGCATGGCATTCTGGGTACCGAACTGCTGCAGTTCGCCCACCCCCTCCACCCGGCTGACAATATCCTGCAGATTGGAGACCATGTAATCGGTCAGCTGATGACGGTCCATCGAACCGTCTTCTGATATCAGACCGACGATCAGCAGGAAGTTTTTGGTGGATTTTACCACCTGAATCCCCTGTTTTTGTACCACCTGCGGCAACAGCGGTGTGGCCAGCTGTAGCTTGTTCTGCACCTGCACCTGGGCAATATTGGGATCGGTACCGGCCTTAAAGGTCAGGTTGATCGATACTGCACCGGCCGAGTCGCTGGTGGAGGACATGTAGATCAGGTTGTCAATACCGTTCAGCTTCTGCTCGATCACCTGGGTGACGGTATCCTGCACCGTCTGGGCAGAGGCCCCCGGATATGTGGCGTTAATCGTGATCTGGGGCGGCGCAATCGGCGGATATTGTGACACCGGCAGGGTCTTGATCGCCAGCAGGCCGGCCAGCATTACCAGGATGGCAATCACCCAGGCAAAAATCGGTCTGTCTATGAAAAACCTGGCCATGAATAGGCTCCTTTACTTTTTAGCTGCTGCAGGTTGCTGTTGCTGGCCAGGGGCAGCTGCCGGCTTTGCACCAAACGGCACCGCCTTGACCGGTGTACCGGGACGAGCCTTCTGGAGCCCTTCCAGAATCACCCGGTCTCCCGGCTTCAGGCCGCCGGATACCAACCAGTTCTCACCAACCGTCCGCACCACCTGAATCACTCGCGGTTCAACTTTTTCTTCAGCACTCACCATCATCACGACGGCATCCCCTTTGGGGTTACGGGTCACACCACGCTGCGGCACCAGCATCGCCTGCTCATTGACCCCCTCCTCCAGCACAGCCCGTACAAACATGCCTGGCAGCAGCACCTGTTTCGGGTTGGGAAATACCGCCCGTAAGGTGATGGAACCGGTACTCTGGTCAACCGTGACCTCGGAGAATTTGAGGGTGCCGGTCAACGGATAGGGAGAACCATCTTCCAGCACCAGCTTGACTCGGGCCTGGGCCGTCGCTGTATCCTTCTTCAGTACGCCACTGGCCAGAGTCTGCTTCAGTCGGAGCAGTTCGGCGCTTGATTGCGTCACATCCACATACATAGTGTCCAGTTTTTGGATGGTTGCCAGGGCAGTGGCCTGGTTGGCCGTCACCAGTGCGCCATCGGTGATTGACGAACGCCCGATCCGGCCTGAAATAGGCGCGGTAATTTTGGTATAGGCCAGGTTGATCCGGGCGGTCTCCACTGCTGCCTTTGCGGCAGCAAGATCTGCCTCAGCCTGCTTGAGGGCTGCCTGGGCATCGTCGTTATCCTGCTGGCTGACCGCCTTGATCTTGACCAGATCCTGGTAGCGTTCCGCCTTCAGGCGAACCATACCCAAAGTTGCCTCGGCCCGTGCCTGACTTGCCCGGGCACTGGCATGGGCAGCTTCATAGCTGGCCGGATCGATCTGGTACAGCACCTGTCCTGCCTTGACGTCACTACCTTCGGTAAAGAGGCGTTTCTTGATGATGCCACCCACCTGAGGGCGAACCTCGGCAATCAGATGTGGAGCGGTTCGACCGGAAAGTTCAGTTGTCAACGCTACCCGCTGGGGCTGAACCGTAATGACACCTACCTCCGGTGGCCCTGAAGGCGGCATGGCAGCCTGCTTTTTGCCGCAGGCCGTTGTCATAAGTCCCACTGCCACCACTATTGCGGCAGTCATCAGTCGTACATAGCTGGTTTGTTTCATGGGCTGCACCTCACAGTTAGTCATACTTTAAATGAATGATTATTCACAATCATGCAATCTTAACGCTTCAGAGAATCCCAGCTGGCCTCGGCAATCTGCTCAATCAGGTCATCATCAAGTTGAATGAAACCAAGAATATGGTTTCTGGCAACTGAAATAATCGGCCCAAAAGCAAGATCAAACAACACCACCCGCGGTAAATCCTTGATTACCTGCTGAGCCACCCCCTGCCGAAAAAGCTCACTGTAGATACAGCAACAACTCTCTGACTCTGTCTGGCCCAGCATACGGTCGCGCCGGAATGCCACACCATACGGAGAATAGTGAAATTGCTCGATATATTTAAATTCAAGTGGTGCTGCGATGAAGAATTTCAGCAAGCCGCGGACCACATGCAGAAACCGCTCACGAAAAGGCATTTCCTCTGAATAACCTTCCAGCAATGCGGTATTAATCCGATTTTCAAGGGAAAGGTACAGTTCATTGATCAAAACGTCCTTGTTTTCAAAATAACGGTAGATGGTGCCTGCCGCCACCCCGGCCTGCTCGGCAATGGCTGCACAGGGGGCACCATGAAAACCATGTGTGGCAACTAACTCAAGCGTTGCCTGAAGCAACAGCTCACGCTTATCATCTTTTGCCATATGATACCTCCCCCCAGTAATGAATGATCGTTCATTCATTACGCCTTAATACATCTATGGTCAAGCAGAAATTCTACGTTATGCTGCGCTGGCATAATCCTCTCTACTGCAGACCTGTGAAGATGCTGTGAACTGATTATGAATTTTTCGGGAGAGGACACCCAGCCGTTAACCTTCAGACAGGCCGCCTAACCACCGAATGTTCTGCTGCATCACCCCCCCAGCATTGTTTCAGAGCTTAAATTCCTGCTTGTCTTTAGCAAGTGACCGGTCGTATATTAGTACCATGAGCAGACCTAAAAACCCCGATATGATCCGTACCCGCCTGTTGGATGCCGGACTTGCCGCCTTTGCTAAACGTGGCTATCACGGCACCGGCATCAAGGAGATAGTTGATACTGCCCAGATTCCGAAAGGATCGTTTTACAACTACTTCAAAAGTAAGGAAGAGTTCGGCCTGGCAATCGTACTGCGCCACTCGGAAGAGTTCTGGGGGAAGTGGCGTGAGAGCTTCGACAACCGTCAGATCGATCCGCTACAGGCATTGCGTGACTGCTTTGATATCATGCTGACAGATCATCTCTGCTGCTCAGTCAACACCTGCAGCGTCGTTGTTCATCTGGCCGGTGAGATCTGCGAAAGCAGCGCAATCTGCCGATCAACCATGAGCACCGTTGTGCAGGAATGGTCGGAAAATCTTGCTGTGGTCATCCGTCAGGCCCAACAGGCAAAGATAGTACGACAGGATCTTGAGGCGCACCAGTTGGCCACCCTGTTCTGGGACGCATGGCTTGGCGCAATGCAGCGGATGAAGATGAACAACTCGGCTGAACCGCTCACACAACTGGTTGATCTGATGTTTGGCACTATTTTGAAAGCGTAATTTTTTTTGGCTTCATTTTAAGACGACCGGTCATATAACAACGGAGCGTAGTATGGCACTCAAGCGCGAACCTGAAAAACCTGGCAATCATGAACGCTGGCTTGTCTCTTACGGAGACCTGCTAACGCTCTTACTCGCCGTATTTGTTGTCATGTATGCCATGTCACAATCTGACAAGAAAAAGGTCGAAGAAGTAGCGGCATCCATGCGGGAATCGTTTGGCTACTCAACCCAGGCCTCTGCAGGCCAGAAAGGTGTGTTGCAATCGCAGGACATCAAGCCGATACCGGCCATCAAACCGGAAATGGCAGTCATTCCGATCACGGACAGGATGCCTCCAGCCGGACCTCGGCAGGGGGGGATCGAAAAAGGACGAGGCGGCAAAACCAGGGCTACTGAACGAGAGTTTAAAGAGATCATGTCCTCGATTGAGGCCTATCTGGTCAAGAACAATGTCCAGAACAAGGTTGCCCTGTCCGTTACCAGCCGGGGGCTGGTGATAAGCCTGAAAGAGGCCGGTTTTTTTGATTCAGGAAGTGCCAAGCTTAAAAGTGAGTCCATCCAGACCCTGCGGGGAATTGCTGATACGCTCAGCCACTATGCCAATCGATTCCGGGTGGAAGGGCATACCGATTCGATGCCGATCCGCTCAACAGAATTCCGCTCGAATTGGGAGCTTTCAACTGCCCGGGCTACCAATGTGATCCATTTTTTGATTGATTCAGGCGGTTTCAGCCCTGAGTCGCTATCTGCAGTGGGGTATGGAGAATTTCAACCGGTTGTTGACAACAGCACTGCGGAGCAACGGGCAAAAAACAGGCGGGTGGATATCGTGCTGCTGGCCGATGAGGCTGCGGTGGGGGAGGCAAAAGGCAGAACGGCTGCAAACTAGAAGAGGCCGGGAAACCCCGGCCTCTTCAGCACCAAGCCTGTTATATTACTTGTTCTTCTTCTTGCGCTGGTTCGGATCCAGTTCCTTCTTGCGCAGACGGACCGAGGTCGGGGTTACCTCCACCAACTCATCATCATCAATGAACTCCAGGGCCTGCTCCAGGGTCATGCTGCGGGGCGGGGTCAGCTTGATGGCGTCATCGGAACCGGAGGCCCGCACGTTGGTCAGCTTCTTACCCCTGCAGGCGTTGACCTCCAGGTCATTATCACGGGCATGTTCGCCAATGATCATACCGCCGTAGACCTCAACACCGGCGCCGATGAACAGGGTACCGCGAGGCTGCAGGGCATCCAGGGAGTAGGCGGTGGTCTCGCCATGCTCCATGGCGATCAGCACCCCGTTTTTACGGCCCGGAATATCACCCCGGTAAGGTGCATACTCATGGAAGGTGTGGGTCATGACAGCGGTACCGCGGGTATCGGTCAATACCTCGCCACGCAGACCGATCAGACCGCGGGCAGGGACGATAAATTCCAGCCGGACCATCTCACCCATCGGGTGCATGGCCACCATCTCACCCTTACGAGGCCCCATCTTCTCGATGATCGCCCCTTGAAATTCAGTGGCCACGTCCACCACCAGGTATTCCATCGGCTCCATCTTGACGCCGTCCTTTTCACGGACAATCACCTCCGGCTTGGAGACAGCCAGCTCAAAGCCTTCACGGCGCATGTTCTCGATCAGGATTGACAGGTGCAGCTCACCCCGGCCGGAGATCTTGAAGGTATCGGGGGAATCAGTATCCTCGACCCGCAGCGAGACGTTGGTACGCAGTTCCTTGGTCAGACGCTCGCGGATGTTACGGGAGGTGACCCACTTCCCTTCACGACCGGCAAAGGGTGAGGTGTTGACGATGAAGTTCATGGCCAGGGTCGGCTCGTCAATCGAGACATAGGGTACGGCCACCGGATTCTCTGCCGAGGCCAGGGTCTCGCCGATACTGACATCATCAAAACCGGCCACCGTCACAATATCGCCAGTACCGGCCTCCTGAATCTCGACCTGTTTCAGCCCTTCATAGCCCAGCAGCTTGGTGATCCGGCTGCGGCTGACCGTGCCGTCCTGCTTGATCATGGCCACGGTTTCTCCGGCCTTGACCTGGCCGTTAAAGATCCGGCCAGTGGCGATCCGGCCGATATACTCGTTATAGTCGATATTGGCGATCAGCATCTGGAACGGTGCATTGGCATCACCCTTGGGCGGTCGCACATTGGACTCGACCACGGCGAAGAGCGGCTCCATGCTGTTTGACTCCACATTCACATCAAGCTTGGCATAGCCCATCTTGGCACTGGTGTAGACCACCGGAAAGTCAAGCTGTTCGTCAGAGGCTTCCAGTTCACAGAACAGGTCAAAGACCATGTTCAGCACCTCGTCAGGCCGCGAACCGGGACGGTCGATCTTGTTGATCACGACAATCGGCTTCAATCCGAGATCCAGGGACTTTTTCAAGACGAAACGGGTCTGGGGCATCGGGCCATCCAGGGCATCCACCAGCAGCAGCACCGAATCGACCATCTTCAAGACCCTCTCCACCTCGCCGCCGAAGTCGGCGTGGCCGGGGGTGTCCACAATGTTGATCTTGTACTGACCATGATGGATTGAGAGGTTCTTGGCCAGGATGGTAATGCCGCGCTCTTTCTCAAGGTCGTTGCTGTCCATGACCCGCTCGGTAATGGCTTCATGTTCCCGGTAAACCCCGGCATGCTTTAACATGGCGTCAACCAGGGTGGTCTTGCCGTGGTCAACGTGGGCAATAATGGCTATGTTACGGATACGCTCCTGCATTTTCTGGCTCCTTGACAAATAAAAAGACGGGCGCAAATGCCCGTCATTGGCACTGCATTATGGAGAAAAACATCTTTCCTGACAACCATTTTTGTTTATGCTAGATTTATTAGATGATGAAAACCCACTTTACGCTTAGCACTGACTACACCCCCAGCGGCGACCAGCCCCAGGCGATTGACGAGCTGGTGGCCGGGATTGAGCGGGGTGACAAGCATCAGGTCCTGCTGGGGGTGACCGGTTCGGGCAAGACCTTTACGGTAGCCAATGTCATCGCCCGCACCGGCCGGCCGGCCCTGGTGCTGGCCCCGAACAAGACCCTGGCAGCCCAGCTTTACGGCGAATTCAAGGAACTGTTCCCGGATAATGCCGTGGAATATTTCGTCTCCTACTACGACTACTACCAGCCTGAGGCCTACCTGCCCAATACCGATACCTTCATCGAGAAGGATTCATCGATCAACGACGAGATCGACAAGCTGCGCCACTCCGCCACGATGTCGTTGCTGACCCGCCCGGATGTGATCATCGTGGCATCCGTCTCCTGCATCTACGGTATCGGCTCACCCGAGGCCTATCAGGCCATGCATATCTTCTTCCATCAGGGGGATGATTATGGCCGCGACAGCTTGCTGCAGAAGCTGGTGGAGATCCAGTACGAACGGAACGACACCGACTTCCACCGCGGCACCTTCCGGGTGCGGGGGGATGTGATCGAGATCTTTCCGGCCTACGACAGTGAACGGGCGCTGCGGATCGAGTTCTTCGGCGACGAGGTGGAGGCGATCTCCCAGATTGACCCGCTGCGGGGGGTAGTGCTGCAGAAGCTGACCAAGGTATCCATCTTCCCGGCCTCCCACTATGTCTCCAGCAAAGAAAATCTGGAACGTTCGGTGGCCCAGATCCGGCTGGACCTGGAGGAGCGGATCAGGCTGTTTAGAGAACAGGGCAAGCTGCTGGAGGCCCAACGGATCGAGCAACGCACCTACTATGATATTGAGATGATGGAGGAGATGGGCTTTTGCCAGGGGATTGAGAACTATTCCCGCTACCTGGACAATCGCCAGCCAGGCGAGCCCCCCTTTACCCTGATTGATTATTTCCCCAATGATTTCATCCTGTTTGTGGATGAATCCCACATCACCAACGCACAGGTCGGCGGCATGTACCGCGGCGACCGCAGCCGCAAGGAGACCCTGGTGGAGTACGGCTTCCGCCTGCCGGCTGCCCTGGATAACCGCCCGCTTAATTTCCAGGAATTTGAGTCGCGCATCAACCAGGTCGTGCATGTCTCTGCCACCCCGGCAGATTACGAGTTGCAGCAGGCCGGCGGGGTGTTTGTGGAGCAGGTCATCCGCCCCACCGGCCTGGTTGATCCACCGATTGAGATCCGTCCGGCTGCCGGACAGGTGGATGACCTGCTCCACGAGGTCCGTCTGACCGTGGCCAAGGGGGACCGGGTGCTGGTCACCACCCTGACCAAACGGATGGCTGAGGAGCTGACCAACTACTACCAAGAGCTGGGGCTACGGGTACGCTATCTGCATTCAGATATTGATACCATTGAGCGGATGCAGATCCTGCGTTCTCTGCGGCTGGGGGAATTTGATGTACTGGTGGGGATCAACCTGCTGCGGGAGGGACTGGATCTGCCTGAGGTCTCGCTGGTGGCAATTCTGGATGCAGACAAGGAAGGCTTCCTGCGTTCGGCCCGTTCCCTGATCCAGACCTGCGGTCGGGCTGCCCGGAATGTTGACGGCAGGGTGCTGATGTACGCCGATCAGGTGACCCGCTCCATGCAGGCCTGTCTTGACGAAACCGGACGACGACGCAGCAAGCAGCTGGCCTATAACCAGGAACACGGGATTACTCCGGAGACCGTCAAGAAGGGGATGCGCAGCATACTGGAATCAATTGCGGAAAAGGATTATGTCACCCCGCCGGTGGTGGCAGATCTGGAAGAAACCTACGGGATAGAGTTGAAGGAAATTCCCAAGCTGATCAAGAAGATGCGCAAGGAGATGTTGGCTGCCGCCAAAGAGCTGGATTTCGAGAAGGCGGCAGAGCTGCGGGACCGGATCAAGCAGCTGGAGGGTGCAGAGCTGAAACTGGGGTAACCCTCCCCGGGCAAGGGAGGGCCGGGGTGGCTTATTCTGTTGCAGCCTTGAACTCCTCCAATTGCCGTTTCAGCTTTTCAAGCCCCGCCGGGGCACCCGTGATATCACCGGTCTTGGCGGCGGCCTCAATGCCAGCAGCGGTCTCCCGCATCTGCATGGCACCGATATTGGCGGAAGAACCCTTAATGGCATGGGAACTGGTCCGCACCTTGTCCGGGTTTCCTTCTGCAATCGCCTCTTCCAGGGCAGCCATATTCGGCTCGACCCCTTTAAAGAAGAGCCCCATGAAACGAGGAATCAACGCCTCAGCTCCGCCCAGCCGTTCCAGCAGATCCGCCTTGGCATAGACCGGAATTTCATCTTCAACAACAGTAGCAGCAGGGACAGCCACGGCACCGGCGTCCGGTTCCGGTTCCACCACGACAGCCCCGCAGTAGCGCTGCAGCATTTCCAGCATCTGAGGCGGCTTGACCGGTTTGGACAGATAGTCATCCATTCCGGCAGCCAGACACTTGTCGCGGTCCTCCTTGCCGGCATAAGCCGTCATGGCAACAATCGGTGTCCGACCACTCCCCCGCTCCTGCTCCAGCCTCCTGATCGCAGTGGCGGCCTGCAGGCCATCCATCTCAGGCATCTGTACATCCATCAGTACGATATCGAACCGCCCGGCAGCATAGGCATGCAGCGCCTCCTGGCCATTGGTCGCTTCGGTGATACGGTGGTCGTAACGTTCCAGCACGGCCTTGGCAAGTTCCCGGTTAACCTCGACATCGTCAGCCAAAAGTATGGCCAGCCCTTTGGGTGGCTCCAGCGACAGGGTAGCCGCAACTCCTTCCCCTTCAATCACCAGATCATCGTCAACCGTGGCCAACAGGGTCGTAAAGTAGAAGCTGCTGCCCTTTCCCGGCTCGCTCTCCACCCAGATCCGGCCGCCCATCAGCTCTGCCAGGCGGCGACAGATGGTCAGTCCCAGACCGGTGCCACCAAACTTTTTAGTGGTGGTAACGTCAGCCTGTTCAAAGGTCTCAAAGATACGGGACTGTGACTCATACGGAATACCGATCCCCTGGTCTGCCACGCAGAATCGCACCAGCAGGAATCCGCCGCGGGTTACCTCCAGCTGTGCCGATACGGTAATCTCCCCCTGTTCACTGAACTTGATGGCATTCCCCACCAGGTTGATCAAAATCTGACGTAGCTTGTAACTATCACCATCAAGTCGATCAGGCACCGCCTGATCCACCCGGATTACCAGCCGCAACCCTTTCTGCTCTGCCTTCAGACCAAGGGAGTACAGCCCCTGTTCAAGGCTTTTGCGCAGCAGGAACGGCGCCGCCGCCAGCTCCAGTTTGCCGGCCTCAATCTTTGAAAAGTCCAGGATATCATTGATAATCACCATCAGGTTTTCAGCTGAGTCCCGGATTGCCAGCAACTGTTTGCGCTGTTGCTCAGGAGAAAAACCACCTTCCAGTAACAGTTCGGTCATCCCCATCACACCGTTCATCGGGGTGCGGATTTCATGGGACATGTTGGCCAGAAACTCGCTCTTGGCCCGGCTGGCTGCCTCGGCCTTTTCACGGGCCACTGCCAGTTCACGGGTACGCTCCTCAACCCGCTGTTCAAGGTTGGCCATATGTTCCTTCAGCAGCCCTCGCAGGGTGGTACTCTCCAGGGCATAGGCGGCTGCATTCAGCAAAATTGAAAGGGCGTTCAGGGAAGGGGCGTCAAAGGTGGCCGATTCATCCGGCACCTGGCCGACAAACATACCGTGGATACGGGAACGGGTGGTGATACTCTGCAGTAACAGAGTGCCGCCCCCCTGGGCAGGCACCATGACCGCCTGATTGCGATTCAAGGCCCAGGCAAAGGCCCCGTCCATGATGGCGGCATCACAGGCCTCCTGTAACCGGGCGGCGCAGGAGTCGCTATCGCAGGTGGTCAGCTCGAAGCTGCCGTCATCCATCGCCTCAAGGATACCGGTCAGCGTAAACGGGATCAAACGCCGTACCTGCGTCAGGGTGGCCCTGAAGATATCCTGCAGCCCTTCAGCCCTGGCCAGGTCCGCCTGAAAATCACCGCTGGAGGCCAGCATCTCAAGGATCGCCACATAGCGGCGGTTTGCTTCCTCCAGGTAGTCAACCCGCTCCTGCAGAAAGAGGGGAACCGTTATGGCTGCGTCATCTGAAATCATGCGGCATCCGTCAGAATGGCAAAGGTCTCTTCAATCTGAGGTTCTGCCTGTTTCATCACCGCCCCCAGCTGATGGGGTGTCATGCCCAGCCTGTCCCAGGCTGCCCCGTCAAGGGGAGGGACAAACCGTTCACAGCTCTGGCCCAGCTCAAAGGCCTGACAAATGATGTCAGCGATATGAATCAGTGAGGCCTCCAGCGGAAACTGTTCCGCCCTGGCGGGGCGGTGGTGAAAGGCAACCGGGTCGGCAATATTGGCCGGGATCTTCCAGTCCTTCAGCAGTGCCCCACCTGCCTCGGCATGGTCAAAGCCGACCCGCTTCAATTCAACCTCAAAATAGAGCAGTTCCTCTGCCTGGGTCTCTTCAATCATCTTCCGCACCAGTTCACCCAGCACGGTGGCCATAATCAACTGGCCGATATCATGCAGCATGCCGGCCACAAAGAAGCGCTCCACATTGGCCTCCCGCCGCCAGGTGGCCAGGGCACGGGCAATAATGCCGCAGGCAATGGAGTGGCGCCAGAAGGTGGCCATGCTCATCAACTCCTCCGGGATCCCCTTGAAGATCCCCATCACCGAGGCAGCCAGGGCGAGATCCCGCAACTGCTGGGTGCCGATGATGGTGACCGCCTTGCTGATGGAGTCAACCTTGCCGAAATAGCCGAACATCGGGCTGTTGGCCAGCCGCAGCAGCCGGGCGGTCAGGCCCTGATCTTCGGTTATGATCTTGCCGATATCATCGACAGAGGTGCGGGGGTGGTTGATCGCCTCATTGAGGCGGTCATAGAACAGCGGCAGGGAGTAAACCGTACTGGTACGGTCAATCAGCCATTGCACCGTATAGGTCGGGGCATCAGCAAAGGCCATGGAGCACCTTCCTGATGGCGGCCAGTCGCAACAACTCCCGCAGGGCGGGGTGTTCGGTGCCCGAATGTTTGAAATGCGGCAGCAGCGCCTCTTCGGCAGCGACCAGCGCAACAGGGTCGATCTCGGCCGGCAGCGGCGGTTCGTTATCAACGTAATCAATGCCGGCAATGTCCGCTTCTGCCACCCCCCAGGTACGGAAGATGGTCAAATGTTTCTGATTCAGCTCGGCTCCGGCCCCCAGAAGCATACGGCCGTTGCGGTCAAGCACGTCGCTTGCCAGTACCATCCCGATCTCGAGGTTATCAAGTGCCACCAGTCCCATACTTTTGGCCTATCCTGTTTTTAGAAGTTCTATTAGGATACCATTTTTCTATGGCAACTCAAGGATTAGTCTCTTTTTTCATCTTTTTGACCGTTGTCATGCCACGATCTACAGAAACAAGGCAGGATGGAACCATGCAAAACGAACCGACTGCACAGCAGGCAAAAGATATCAAGGTTATCGCTAAATTCACTGAAGTCTGGTGTGCAGGGCAGCAGCATAGCGGCCAGCAGGCAACAACCGTCTACCCAGGGATACAGCCGTTAACACTCTGTCCTGACTGCATAACTTTTTTGCAGTATGCCGTAAAAAAACGCCTCTGTTGCCCGTTTGAGGCCGAAAAGCCAACCTGCCGACGCTGCCGGATTCATTGTTATGCCCCGCAGCAGCGGGCCTTGGTCAAAAAGATCATGGCTTGGTCAGGACGAAAGATGATTTTGCGGGGCAGGCTGGACTACCTGTGGCACTTCTTCTTTTAGCAACAAAACTATGCTAGATAGTAGTTATGAATAGGCCTCTTATCGCCATCACCATGGGTGACCCTTGCGGGGTCGGCCCTGAAATCATTGTCGCAGCCCTGGCCGATCCGGCCATCCGTGCCGCCTGCAGGCCGCTGGTCCTGGGTGACCGACGGGTCATGCAACGGGCACTGACCACCTGCAACAGCCCACTGGAACTCATCACCGTTTCTTCCCCCGCTGAAGCAGCCGATCTCCCGGGCAGCGTCATTCCCCTGCTGGAACTATCCAACCTTGCTGATGTCGACATCGCCTACGGCAAGCCTTCAGAACTGGCTGGCGATGCGGTCTACCGCTATATCCGTCGCGCAGCCGAGCTGTGCCTGACTGGCGAGGTATCAGCCATGGCCACCGCACCGATCTGCAAGGAGGCGATGCACCGGGCCGGGCACCACTACCCCGGCCACACCGAGCTGCTGGCAGAACTATGCCGCTGCGATGAATTTGTGATGATGCTAGCAGGCGACGTACTGCGGGTGGCCCTGGTCACCATCCATGAAGCGATTGCCAATGTCCCCGGTCTGATCAGCACTGAACAGGTATTGAAGACCATCCGGGTTACGGCCAACAGTGTTGCCCCGCTCTGTGGCAGCCGTTCGCCCCGGATCGCGGTACTGGCACTAAATCCCCACTGTGGCGAAGGCGGGATGTTTGGCACCGAAGAGGAAGAGTCCATCATTCCGGCAATCAATGCAGCGAAAAGTGAGGGGCTGGATGTTGCAGGTCCCTTCTCAGCCGATACCTTCTTCTACTTTGCCGTACAGGAGCCTGCCCCCTATGATGCCGTGGTGGCCATGTACCATGACCAGGGACTGATTCCACTCAAGATGCGGCACTTTGACGACGGCATCAACATTACTCTGGGGTTACCGATCATCCGCACCTCGGTTGACCACGGTACCGCCTACAACCTGGCTGGAACCGGCACTGCTTCGGCAACCAGCATGAAGGCCTCCATCCGAATTGCTGCAAAACTGGCAGCAACCCGATGAAACTACCAGACCTGATCCCCGGCAGACTGATCAAACGTTACAAACGTTTTCTGGCTGATATTGAGCTTGAAGACGGCTCTGTGGTTACCGCCCACTGTCCCAACTCCGGCAGCATGCTGGGCTGCAACCTGCCCGGCAGCCCGGTGCTGCTCTCCCTGAGCCCTAATCCCAACCGCAAGCTGGCCTATACCTGGGAGCTGCTGCAGGTAAACGGCTTCTGGGTTGGGTTGAACACCATGCTGCCCAACCGGCTGGCTGAAGAGGCGATTCTGGACGGGACCATTGTTGAGCTGCAGGGCTATCCAAAGCTGCGGCGGGAAGTTGCCTACGGCAGTGAGCGCAGCCGGATCGACATCCTGCTGGAAGATGACGGTAAGCGCTGCTACGTCGAGGTCAAAAATGTCACCCTGGTGGAAGGAGGGCTGGCGCTCTTTCCTGACGCAGTCACGGCGCGGGGCCAGAAGCATCTGCGTGAGCTGATGGAGATGGTCAGAAATGGCGACCGGGCTGTCTTACTGTTTACCGTACAGCGGGGCGATGGTAACGCCGTTGCTCCGGCTGACCGGATAGATCCCGAGTACGGCAGATTATTGCGGGAAGCGGTTGCAAACGGCGTGGAGGCGTTGGCCTACCGGGCCGAGGTACAGCCGGAGCAGATCCGGCTGACCGAACGGCTGGCAGTCCTCCTTTAAAACGGCTGCGGAGGTCGTCTACTGCGTTGCGTGGTGCTCGCTTCCTCGCCTACCTGGCAGGTATGTCTCGGTCGCTGCGCTCCATACGCCTTGTACCCGGCCTTCCTCGCACGTTTTTGTAGACATCAGCTATTGTAATCAACCGCCACAATTGAGCTACAGTTGGCCTTCATGAACGGCACCACCTCACCGGCATGGTAGGGGTGTACCTGATAGCTCTGCAGATCAGCCAGTGAATCAAACTTGGTGATCAGGGCCACATCATAGGAGCGTTCTGAGCGGATCACGTCAATTCCCGCTTCAAGATGACGCAGTTCAGCAATCCTCCCTTCCATTGACAACAGCTTGTCCCGCACTGCAGCGATCTTTTCCGCGGTCTGTTCGGCCAGCTTGAAAAATACGATATGGGTAACCATGGTGTTCCTCCTTAGTGATCATGTTGTTTTCAGATACCGCGAGTCAGGCATTTCTGTCAACCAGTCCACTTGAGAGTTGTAAAATTGGTGGTACAGTTGTTTCAGATTCCCCTATGGCCTGTGGCCGTTGAACTCATCCAGGAGGTGCTGACATGTCAGAATCCAAGCTCATTCCTTCCATTGACAACCGTCTGGGGGCCTTACTTGAGGTATCGCGACGTCAAAATGCCCTCCGCCTTGAGGAGCCTCAGCTAAAGCCAACGGTCACCATTTCGCGGGAGTTCGGTTGTGAAGCATATCCAATGGCTGAACTGCTGCGCCAGCAGCTGGAAAAGAAGACAAAAGAACCATGGACCCTGATGGACAAGGCGCTATTGGATGAGGTCGCCAAAAATCACAGCCTTTCTGATCAGGTCCTGCACAATCTGGGCGACAAGAACCGTTTTCTGGATGACTTTCTCTCAACCTTTTCCAACCGCTGGAAAAGCGATAAGGATTACTACCGGCTGCTGTCACGCCAGATTATTGCATTGGCGGAGCAGGGCAACGTGATCCTGGTTGGCCGGGGAGCTCCGATTGTTACCCGCAAAATGAAGAACTGCTTTCATTTCAGGATGTACGCCTCAGAGTCATTCAAAATCGCCTCCATCGCCAAACGGCTGGGACTTGATACCGGTGAGGCCCGGACCCTGGTTGAGCGCCGCCAGAAAGAACGGGACCGTTTTATCCGGGATTTTCTGGACCGTGACCCCTATGACTTGAGCGTCTACCATCTGGCTTTTAATAATGACCGCAACAGTGCAGCCAAGATAGCCCAGACGATTCTGGACTACCTGTTGAACCCCTAGCTGGTACGGCAAACTGCCTAACCAAGTAGAAAGGCCGGTTCTGCCGGCCTTTCTACTTGGCGGTTTCCGTACTGCCTTTTTTCATGTATATACACACTGCTTGAAATTGTATCAGCACCGGTTGGAGGGCACTGTGAAGAAGTTCCTGCTGGGTAGTGGCATCATCATCATACTGTATCTGGGATATGTGGTCATCTCGCTGGCCCTGTTGCCACCAGTGAGCAGCCTTGCCGACAAGAAACTGAATCTTACCATCGATATACGTGACTGGCAGGGCAACGAGCACCCCTTCCTGCTGGGGCCGAAAAACCGGCGTTGGACTCCATCCAACCGGATACCGCCTGAAATGAAGTGGGCGGTGATCCTGGCTGAAGACAGCAACTTTTACAAACACGAAGGGATTGACGTCAAGGCGATTAAAGAGGCGATCAAATACGACCTGGAAAAGAAGAGCATGGCCCGTGGCGCCTCCACCATCACCCAGCAGGTGGCAAAGAACGTCTTTCTATCCCGCGAAAAGACCATTACCCGTAAGCTGAAAGAGGTCTACCTGGCCTGGCGGATGGAACAGGAACTGACCAAGGGTCGCATCCTTGAGCTGTACCTGAATGTGGTTGAGCTGGGGCCGATGGTGTATGGCATCGGTCATGGTTCCCAATATTACTTCGGCAAACCGGCCTCGGCCATGACCCCGCGTGAATGCGCCTTTCTGGCCGCCATGCTGCCCGGCCCGCGCGTGGCTTACAACCCCTACCGCAATCTGGGTAAAGTCCTGAGCCGTTCCAACATGATCCTGCGTAAGCTGCGCAGCAAAGGGGTAATCAGCGCCGATGAGCTGCAGGTGGCCCTGGGAACATCGCCCAACATTGCCGGCCTGCAACGCAAGGTGGATACCGCCATTCAGCAAGAGGCCGTCATGAAGCCGATCTCTTCGACAACGGCACCTGCCGCACCACAGGAACCATCTGGGTCTGGGCCTGAGCCTGCCATCCCCGCCAGACCTGAATCAGCCCCGCAAGAACAGCCTGCCGCACCGGCAGATGAAGGAAAGCCCTGACCATGCCGCTCCGTCGTCATCAGGAACGGTTCCCGCGCCTGATACGGCATCTGCGCCACCACGGCACTGCCCTGTTGCCGATGCCGATCGGCGCGGGCCAGGTAACATTGCTGCCGGATGGCCCCCGCTTCTTTGAGGCGCTCTTCAACGACCTTAAAACCGCCCGGCAGCTGATCTGCCTGGAATATTACCGTATCCGGGCCGATCTGACCGGACAGCGGTTTGCCGATTTACTGATTGAAGCGGCCGCACGGGGGGTCAAGGTCTTTCTGATCTATGATGCGCTGGGCTGCCATGTTACACCTGACAGCTACTTTGAACGGCTGCAGACTGCCGGCGTTTCCTGCCTGGCGTTCAACCCCATCTCGCTGAGCCGCCTCCACTGGTTTGATCGTCGCAACCACCGCAAACTGGCATTGATTGACAACCGGGTGGCCTATCTGGGCGGACTGAACATCAGTGACGCCTACGCCGGCCTGACCGACGAACAGCTGCGGTTTCGGGACGTCGGTTTCAGTCTTGGCGGCGCTGCGCTGACAGCCCTGCTGGAGCTGTTTACCGAAACCTGGCAGATGGAGCGGGGCGAGCGGCCCGCCTTGCCTGCATCTGGTACTGTCAGTTGCAGCCCCGATGACACCGAAGTGACGCTGATCAGTGGCGGCCCACACCAGCGCCGTTCAACCATCCGTACCGCCTTTCGGGTTGCCATGGCCTCGTCCTGCCATGAGCTGCTGATCGCCAACCCCTATTTTGTCCCTGGTCCGCGGATACTACGCTCACTGCTACGCGCTGCCCGCCGCGGGGTCAAGGTCAAGCTGCTCTTGCCTGCACGCAATGATGTACCGGTGGTGCGGGTGGTCAGCCGCAGCTATTACGAGGTGCTGCTCAAAGCCGGCATTGAAATCTATGAATTGGAACGCCAGCTTCTGCACGCAAAATTGATGCTGATTGACGGGATACAAACCGTGATCGGATCGGCCAATCTTGACCAACGCAGCTTTCACCGCAATTTTGAGATCAATGCAATTGTACGCAGCCAGCCTTTCGGTAGCCAGGTTCGCAATCTGTTCGAACAGGACTTTGCCGGTTCAAAGCGGATCACCCTTGATGAACACGCCCGCCGCGGCTTTGGCCTGCGCCTGCTTGAACTGCTGCTCAAGCCAATCTGCTGGTTTCTGTAGCAGCCATGCTGATCGATACACACTGCCACCTCGACCTGCCGCCACTGTTTGAACAGCTTGATGAACTGCTGGCTGAGGCAAGGGCTGTCGGAGTAACCAAGTGGGTCGTGCCATCAGTCCATCCTGACGGCTGGCAGCGTATTGCAGAACTAGCCGCACAGCACCCAGCCTTGCGACCGGCCTACGGCATACATCCCCTGCATGCCGATAACGTCACGGCTCAGCATCTGCAACTGCTGAGGCAGTTGGCACCAGCAGGGATTGCCATCGGGGAGATCGGGCTGGATGCGAGTTATGGCAATCTTGAGCAGCAGGAGGCATTGTTTCGTGAGCAGCTGCGAATTGCACGGCTGTACGGTCTTCCGGTACTGATCCACTGCCGTAAGGCGATCGGACGCACCGTGGCAATCCTGCGTGAAGAACGGGCTGATCAGGTCGGCGGCATCATGCATGCCTTTTCTGGTTCACTGGAATCGGCCCGGGAGTGTATCAAACTCGGCTTTGTCCTCTCACTCAGCGCCACCCTGACCTGGAGCAATGCCGTCCGGCCGTTGCAGCTTGCTGCTCAACTGCCACTTGAGCAGCTGGTGCTTGAGACTGACGCACCTGACCTGCCCCCCTCGGCTCACCCGGGCTGCCCGAACAGGCCGGCCTGGCTGCATGAAACAGCCAGCAGACTGGCAGCGATTAAAGGGATCAGCGTTGCGGAGGTTGCGTGCCGGACAACGGCTACCGCTCTACGGATACTGCCACAGCTCTGAAAGGGGTCTTGTCCACCAGTGCACTGCATGCTACAGTGCCGCAAAAGGAGATCTGCCATGAAACAGTTTCTACCCGCTATTGTTCTGCTGATCCTGGCCCTGCCCGGATGCAGCATGTTTACGGCCTGGAAGAGCATCCCTCCACCGGGTGGCTGCGATCAATGCCACTCAACAGAGCTCTCCACCAACTGGACCGTGGCGTATCGCGCAGCAACAGTGGCTGATGAGCGTGGACAGCTTGCTTTTCAGACTCCCCAGTACAACACCCCGATCAGAAAGAACCAGCCTGCTTCTGCCCTGGATCTGCGCAAGGTTGAAGATTCACGCTGCTTTGACTGTCACAATGCCCCGACCCCAGCCCATAAGGAGCGTAAGGGCAAGTACCACCACGGCCTATAAAAAAAATATTGACATTATTTTAGCACTGAGTATAGTTTCCCTTTGTTGCTTACACTGCCCTGTCGTTACAGGGTTAAATAACCCAAGAGGTGAAATCACATGAAAAAAATGCTCTCCCTGTCCCTGGTACTGGCTCTGGCTCTCGGCGTTGCTGCTGGCTGCAAGAAGAAAGAAGAAGCTGCTCCTGCTGCTCCTGCTGCAGAAGCTCCCAAGGCTCCCGAAGCTCAGAAGCCTATGTCTTCTGTAAAAGCTCCTGAAGCTGCTGCTCCTGCTGCTGCTCCTGCCGCTGCTCCCGCAAAAGAAGAGAAGAAGCACTAATTCTCATTTTTTGTTCATGAAAGCCTGTCAGGGTAACCTGACAGGCTTTTTTTGTTTCAGGAGCATGAAATCATGCATGAAATGGCACTTACTCAGGGAATTGTCGATATCTGTCTGCAGCATGCCGGCGGGCAGCGGATCTCCACCGTTGTCATCGAGATCGGAACGTTATCCGGCGTTGTGCCTGAGGCCGTTGAGTTTTGTTTCTCAGCCTGCAGCACTGAAACGCTGGCAGCATCAGCCCGTCTTGAAATTCGCAGAATAGAGGCACAGGGACGTTGCCTTGATTGCTCTGGCGTACAACCGGTTGAACGGCTCTATGACCCATGCAGGCAGTGTGGCAGCTATGCCCTGGAACTTCTCAGCGGTGAAGAGATGCGGGTGGTAGAGATAGAGGTAGATGACTAAAAAGGGCTGATCCGTTACCGGAGCAGCCCCTCTCGTTTTTCTTGTTTTCAACAAACCCTTCTAACTATTCATTCCAGCCCTCAGGATGCACCTCACCGATCTGTTCCCAATGCTCCGGTGAGCGCCAGAGCGAGGAAAGAATCAGTTCGCGGATATGCAGAAACTCCTTGGGAAGCTTGTCGTACATCTTGACGAACAGCTCTTCGTGGGAAATGACCTCATTCTGCCAGACATCACGGTCAACGGACATCAGTTCGTTGAACTTCTCGCGGGACATTTCGATCCCTTCCCAGTCCATATCCTCATAGCGCGGCATCCAGCCCAGCGGGCATTCAACCGAACCGGTCTTGCCCTGCACCCGCTCTGCAATCCACTTCAGTACCCGCATATTCTCGCCATAGCCGGGCCAGATAAACTTGCCGTCGGCATCCTTGCGGAACCAGTTGACGCTAAAGATACGCGGCGGACGGGCAATCGAGCGACCGAACTGCAGCCAGTGCGCAAAGTAGTCGGCCATATGGTAGCCACAGAACGGCAGCATGGCAAACGGATCACGCCGAACATTGCCGGTTGCACCGACAGCAGCAGCGGTCGTTTCCGAACCGAGGGTCGAGGCGAGGTAGACGCCATAGTTCCAGTTGAAGGCCTGATAGACCAGCGGCACGGTATCCTTGCGACGGCCACCAAAGATAAAGGCACTCATCGGTACCCCTTTGGGATTTTCCCACTCCGGATCAATGCAGGGGCACTGGGAGGCCGGCGCGGTGAAACGGGCATTGGGGTGAGCTGCCGGACGACCACAGTCAGGGGTCCAGGCATTACCCTGCCAGTCGGTCAGCTTGGCAGGCACTTCACCGTCCATCCCCTCCCACCAGACATCACCGTCTTCAGTCAAGGCAACGTTGGTAAAAATCGAGTTTTTCTCGCAAGAGATCATGGCGTTGGGGTTGGTCTTGTAGTTGGTGCCCGGCGCCACACCGAAGTAGCCGTACTCAGGGTTGATGGCATAGACCTGGCCATCGGCACCCGGCTTGATCCAGGCGATGTCATCACCAATGGTAGTCACCTTCCAGCCTTTGTCCTGGAACGGCTTGGGTGGAATCAGCATGGCAAAATTGGTTTTGCCGCAGGCACTGGGGAAAGCCGCACCCACATAGGATTTCTCACCTGTGGGGGATTCGACTCCCAGGATCAGCATATGCTCGGCCAGCCAGCCTTCATCACGGGCCTGCACTGAAGCGATCCGCAGGGCCAGACACTTCTTACCCAGCAGGGCGTTGCCGCCGTAACCGGAGCCGAAGGACCAGATCGCACGTTCTTCCGGGAAGTGCACGATGTATTTTTCCTTGTTGCAGGGCCAGGCTACGTCCTTCTGCCCTTCTGCCAGCGGCATGCCGACCGAATGCAGACAGGGAACAAATTCGCCGTTGCCCAGCACATCCAGCACCTGCTTACCCATACGGGTCATGATCCGCATGTTGACCACCACGTAAGGGGAGTCGGTGATCTCAACCCCTATCTTGGCGATATTGGAGCCCAGCGGCCCCATGCTGAAGGGAATTACGTACATGGTACGGCCCTTCATGCAGCCCTTGAAAAGACCTTTCAGGGTCTCCTTCATCTCTTTGGGAGCGACCCAGTTGTTGGTTGGGCCCGCATCCTGCTTATTCAGCGAACAGATAAAGGTACGGTCTTCAACCCGGGCCACATCGATAGGATCAGAAAAGGCCAGATAGCTGTTGGGGCGCTTTTCCGGATTTAACTTCCGGAAGGTCCCGCTTTCAACCATCTGGCCACAGAGCCGGTCATATTCCTCTTGCGAACCATCACACCAGTGGATGTTTGCCGGTTCGCACATCGCTTCTACTTCAGCAACCCATGCCTTGAGCTGCTCGTTCTTTACCTCATAACTCATGTCTACCGCCTCCCCTTCAAGAAATTGAAATGGACTTGTGTCATAGGGCACAAAATTTAGTGGTACTTATGTAACATAAGAGAGGCTAAAACAAAAGGGGCGAACAAAAGTTTAAGACGATTTTTCAGATTTCGATCGAATAGCCTACCTGTGCAGATTGAAAGGCTGCCGGAAATTCCTGTTTCAGTCGTGCTGCAGCAGCAAAGCCAGTACAGTGACTAACCGCCAACTTGCTGATCTGCCACTGTTTAAGCGCTGTAACCGTCTGATCCAGCTGCAGACCGGTACAAAACCCCAGGTGGGTGCCGCCGATCACGGCATGGATATCGCGACGACCGGTCTTGTTTGCAATATGATCAAGCGTATTGATCAGCCCGGCATGGCAACAGCCCAGCAGCACCACCAGCCCCTTGTCTGTCGTCATCACCAGTGACTGGTCATCATCAAACGGATCACGGCTGCAGCCGCAGGTGTCAAGGTACAGGCCGCTGTCTCCGGCCTCAAAGGCAGCATCTCTCGAAACCTGACCGGTCAGACAGATATTGGGCAGGATCTCACGAAACTGATCAGAGAGATCAAAACGGGCCCCCTGCCCCTCAAGGTACTCCTTGGGGTAAGGCATCCCCAACGAGAGAGACTCACCGGTATCCTTATGACGGTAACGGGGGGTAAAGATGCCCGGATGGCCGAAGACCTGCTTGGGGCCGCAGGCACGCAGCAGCGGCAACAGGCCGCCGGAGTGGTCGTAGTGACCGTGGGACAGCGCCACCTGCTGCAGCCCGTGCAGATTCTTGTTCATCCGCTGGGCGTTGTGCAACAGGGTAAAACCTTGTCCGGTGTCCCACAGCAACGCACCACCATCCCATTCGATCAGGGCACTGAAGCCATGTTCACCCAGGGTACCGGAAATCGGACCGACAGAGTTCTCACAGAGGATGGTAATACGATAGGTCATCGGTAGCCCCTCAATCCAATAGAACTGATCGATTTCAAATCAAGGTAAAACCAAGGCGGTGCGGAACTCAGCAACAAAAGCGTACAAAGCAGTACGCTGAGGAGCAGAAGGCCAGCCAACGAAGAGAGCGCCTTGAGTTGGAATCGACCTTACTTGCAGCAGGAATCCTTGGGAAACTTCGGTACACCCATTTTCTCAAGAATGGTAAACAGCGGGCAAAACTGTGTAAAGCCGGATTGAAACAGGTTCAACCCCACAAAGCCGGTAAACCAGAGCCAGTTCTGATTATGAAAGTGGGCCAGCAACAACGATAGTACGATGAAGGCTCCGGCTACGATTCTGACAATTCGCTCGATATACATGCTTATTCTCCTGATCAGGCTGTTTCTTCGGCAGCATCATGCTGCCCGATATGGTGACGTTCTTTCCATCCTTGAACTAGATAATAGAGGATCGGAATCGTGACCCGGGACAGCGTGGTTGAGGCGATCTCGCCGCACATCATAGCAATGGCCAACCCCTGGAAGATCGGATCGAACACGATCACAAAGCTCCCCACAACCACGGCTGCAGCGGTCAACAGCATGGGGCGGAAGCGGACCGCGCCGGCCTCGATAATCGCTTCATCCAGCTTCATCCCCTCTTTGCGCTTCATCTCGGCAAAGTCAATCAGGATGATCGAGTTTCTCACAATGATCCCGGCCAGGGCGATAAAACCGATCATGGAGGTGGCGGTAAAGAAGGCGCCAAACAGGGCATGACCCGGCAGGATGCCGATCAGGGTCAACGGGATCGGCGCCATGATCACGATCGGGGTGGTAAAGTCCTTGAACCAGGCGACCACCAGGATGTAGATCAACACCATGACTGCGGCAAAGGCGATCCCCAGATCACGGAAGACTTCGTAAGTAATATGCCACTCGCCGTCCCACTTCATCCCCATCTTCTCTTCGGACCAGGGCTGACGGGATGCCAGGATTTCGATCTTTGAACCATCCGGTGTCGGCAAAGCCGCAATCTGTTTCTGCATCTTCAGGATAGCATAGACCGGTGCCTCAATCACACCTGCCACATCGCCGATCACATAGACCACATTCTTCAGATTTTTCCGGTAGAGGGTCTTTTCTTCACTGCCCTGGTTTGGCTTGACCAGTTGTGAGAGCGGCACACTCCCTTTGGGACCGGGCAGATAGATGGCAGACAAGGCTGCCAGAGAGCTGCGTTGTGACTCAGCCAGACGCAGATTGATGGAAACCGCTTCCTTTTCTTTGGGCAGATGCAGAATCCCCACATCCATGCCGGCCAGGGCAACCCGCAACGCCTTGGCCACCTCATCTACGGAAATACCGGACAGGGCCGCTTTCTCACGATCCACCGCCAGAGTCAGCTTGGGCTGATCAGACTCGCGATACCAGTCTACATCCACCACCCCTTTGGTCTTGGCAAATATCCCCTTGATCTGCTCCGCAACCGATGCCCGGGCAGCATCATTGGGTCCGTAGACCTCTGCCACCAGGGTGGAGAGTACCGGCGGGCCGGGCGGTATCTCGGCCACCTTGACCCGCGCTCCGTAGCGCTCTGCCACGGCAGTCAAAAGCGGCCTGATCTTTTTGGCAATATCGTGGGACTGAGCCTTGCGCTCGGTCTTGTGTTGCAGGTTGACCTGAATATCAGCCAGATTAGGGCCTTTACGCAGGAAGTAATGTCTGACCAGGCCGTTAAAGTTAAAGGGAGAACTGGTGCCGACGTAGCTCTGGAAATCGGTAACTTCCGGCACCGAGCGCAGGGCGTCCCCCATCTCCCGTGTCATCCGGGCGGTCTGTTCCAGCGGCGTCCCCTCCGGGGCATCAATGATCACCTGCAGTTCGTTCTTGTTATCAAACGGCAACATCTTGACCGTAACCGCCTTGAAGTAGATCAGAGAGCAGGCCCCCAGCAGCAACAGCACCACCAGCGCCAGAAAGCCGTTACGCAGCTTGACGTCATGCAGCAACCTGCCCATCCAGTACCGGTAGAAGATGGTCAGCTTTGATTCCGCAAGATCATCCTCGGACTCGTGGTGTCCCTTCATCAAACGATAGGCAAAATAAGGGGTGACGATAAAGGCAATGAACATGGAGAGCAGCATGGCCATGCTGGCTCCAACCGGGATCGGCCGCATGTAGGGGCCCATCAGACCACCGACAAATCCCATCGGCAGAATCGAGGCAATAACCGCAAAGGTGGCCAGTACCGTGGGATTACCGATCTCATCCACCGCCTTGATCGCTGCCTCCAGCGGTTTCATCACCGTGGTGGTGAAATAGCGATGGATGTTCTCCACCACCACAATCGCATCATCCACCAGAATACCGATTGAGAAGATCAGGGCAAACAGGGTAATCCGGTTCAGGGTGTAGCCGATCAGGTAGAAAATCAGCATGGTCAGGGCCAGGGTAACCGGGATGGCGATGGCAGCCACTGCTCCCGCCCGCCAGCCCATGAACAGGGCGATCAGGATCGTGACTGAAATGGCGGCCAGAAACATATGGAACAGCAGCTCATTGTTCTTTTCCCGGGCAGTCTCACCGTAATTGCGGGTGACTGTTACCTGCACATCTGACGGGATTACCTTGCCTTTCAAAAACTCAACTTTTTTGACCAGATCATCGGCAACCCAGGTGGCGTTGGCCCCCTTACGCTTGGCGATTGATACCGTAACCGCAGGATAATCCTGTGCACGATTGCCGGTCAGACCTTTGTCGGCAGCTGCCGGCCCCATGCCCATAAAGACATAATCATCAGGCTCTTTGACTGTGTCTGCTATTTTTGCCACATCATCCAGATAGACCGGCTTACCGCCATGGACTCCCACCACCAGCTGACGCAGCGCTTCCTGGTTATCCAGAAACGATCCGGTTTCCACCAGCATCTCTTTGTTGGCACCGCTAAAGGCCCCGGAAGGCAGCGCCTTGTTGCCGGCCTGCAGGGTACCGGCCACCTGCAGCGGAGACAGACTGTAACCAGCCAGGCGAGAAGCATCAAGGGTGACCCGCACCTGCCGTGTCAAGCCCCCCTTGATCTCGGCTTCAGAGACATTGTCACTCTTTTTCAGTTCGTCACAAACCTCACGGGCCACTTTGCGCAGCATGGCGTGATCATAGCGGTCGGACCAGAGCGTCAGAGCCAGGATCGGCACATCGTCAATCGACTTGGCAACAACCTGCGGCTCTGCTGCGCCTAAAGGCAGCAAGCCTCGGTTACTCATGACCTTGTTGTACAGCTTGACCAGCGACTCCTCCATATTCTGGCCGACCTTGTAACGAACCGTGATCACCCCCATGCCGGGGCGACTCATGGAGTAGAGGTACTCCACACCGGAGATCTCCCAGAGACGGCCTTCCAACGGCTTGACAACCCGTTCCTGTATCTCCTGGGGCGTTGAACCGGGCATCGGCAAGTAGACATCCATCATCGGGACCGAGATCTGAGGTTCCTCTTCACGGGGGGTCATCTTGATGGCAAAAGCGCCCAGCAGCAGTGAGGCCGCTACAATCAACGGGGTAAGTTTCGAATCGATGAAGGCGCGGGCGATCTTCCCCGCAAATCCCAGCTTGAGCATAACCTGTCCTCTACTTGCCGAATCCTGCAGTCTGTACTGAATCTAGGAGGCCGTTACGAAAGGTCAGAATATGGACCAAACGATTGGGACCTTCGTTGTAGGTCCATTCCTCCACAGAGACCAAAATAGTAGCCCCTTTGTATCCGGCTTCACTCTCGATTCTGGCGCTTTTGTAGGTCGGGGGGTCGCATTTCATGGCCACGATCGAGAGACGATCACCGGTGGAGATAATCTCACCGTTAGGACAGCGGAAGTTGTCCGCAGCAGTAACAGACACCAGACCAAACATCAGGCTGAGTACAAGCAGCGTTCTTCCTATCATTTAGCACCTCCCGGGGCAGTCTGAAGTCGTGCACCATCGATTGCCTTTTCCATACCGGCAGTAACGATCCGGTCACCATCCGACAGACCGGACAGGATCTCAATACTATCCCCCGCAATCCGGCCGGTCTTTACCAGACGCATCCGGATCACCTCATCAGTCCCGACTGACCAGACCGCCGTCAGTGCGCCGCGCTCAAAGACCGCCGAACGCGGAACGCGAACCCCCTTGACTGAGCTGCCCAACGCAATACTGCCCCGCCCGAACATCCCGCTGCGTACCCCTTTTTGCGGCACAGCAACCTTGGCAGTATAGGTTCTGCTGGCCGGGTCACTGCTTGGCACAACCTCTGTGACCCGCGTTGAAAAACTGCTCCCGGTTGCATCAATCTGTACCTGCACAGGTGTGCCTGCATGTACCGCACGTACCTGTGATTCCGGAATGGCAAGCTCAAGCTGGTAGCTGCCTTCATCATCGATCGTCATCAACGGCTGGCCAGGAAAGACCGTCGAACCCAGATCAGCCTGTTTTGCCACAATAATACCTGATATCGGAGCCACAATTTTTGTATAGTCAGCCATGGCACCTGCTGCCCGTGATGCCTCCTGGGTCTGACGCAAGCGCGCTTCTGCACGGGCAACGGCCTGATGAGCCAGTTCCCGCTCGGTCTGACGGGTATCGAATTCCTGACGGGTCAGTGCCTGTTCGTCATACAACCTTTTAAAGCGCCCAAAAGTACTGTCGGCCAGCTTCTGTCGTGCCTGAGCCTCTTCCAGACCACGTTTCGCCTCGTCAATTGCAGCAACAGCACCGGTGGCCTGGGCCAAATTCTCCTTGGAGTCAAGCTGTCCCAGCAGTTGGCCTTTACGCACCCGATCTCCTTCCCGCACGTGCAGCACGCTGACCGTACCGGAAATACGGGCTGATACCAGCGCACTGGTACGGGCACGGACCGTGCCAACTACATCCAGTGTCTCCGGCAGATCTGACACCTTCACTGCCGTTACGGTCAGCCCGCTGACGGCCGGTGGCGGCGCCTGGGCTCCGTGCCTGGTGTCGGAACAGCCGGCCAGAGCAAGTGCAACGGTAATAGTTAACGCTAGCACAAAGCTATATGAACGATTCATTACTGAACCTCCTTCAAAAAGATACCAGCTGAGTGGTATAGACGGCCGGTGGCAAGCATCAGGTTGGCATCGCTTTCCACCAGGTTGGCTCTGGCCTGGTTCAAGGCACTCTGGGCATCCAGAAGCTCAACCATGGTTGCCAGTGCATTATCAAAACGCTTTGCCAGCAGCCGGGCTGCTTCATCAGCAGCCGCAACAGCAGCGCTGGCCACTTCTCGACGTTTTTCTGCTTCGATCCTGCGCAGCCACGCCTCATGGACCTGATAGCTGACCTCTTTTCTGACCTGTTCCAGCTGTTCAACAGCCGCTGCTCGGGAAGCCCGGGCCTGTCCGCTGCCATGCCAGGTACGAAAACCGTCGAAGATATTCCAGCGCAGGGAAACCCCGACCATCCAGGCATCATGGTCTCTCGCAAACGCGCTGTTCGCATCATTCATCTGCCATGCTCCAACGGCCCCCACCGTCGGCAGAAATCCGGAACGTGCCTGCAGCAAGGCAGCATCTGCCTGTTCCTTCCCCCGCTCTGAAGCCTGCAGGTCACGCCTTTCCTGTTGTGCTGTACTGATCAGCCCGCTCAACTCCTGCTCAGACCGTTTCAGTTGTACCGGCTCTGCAACATCCAGTTCATCACCAGGCTGTCCACCCGTTGCCAGGGCCAGCCGCATCCGGGCCAGGGTCAGATTGTTTGCTGCACTGATATGGTACTGCTCCATGGCTGCCAACTGTGTTGCCGCCCGCAGTTCATCCGACTTGAGCCCAAGGCCCGCTGCAGTCCTGACCGTTGCCTGACGCCTGCTCTCCCGCGCCTCATCCAGGGCCTTTGCTGATGCCTGCAGCTGGGCATGAGCCTTCTGCACCTCCAGATAATGCTGGAATATCTGAAAAGCAATCTGCTGCCGTGCCTGTTCTGAAATTGCCTCCTGGCGTTCTGCCCCGCGCTGGGCCGCCTTGTGCGCAGCCCAGGCTGCAGGCACCAGAATCGGTTGTTCCACCGATACAACAGTACGGAAGTCACTCACCGGTGCAGGGTTATTCAGCTTGGCAGCATCAAAGTCCTGATTGGTGAAACGTCCCTGATTTAGCTTCATCATAAAGGTACTGACCGGCAGATCTGAGCGCGACCAGGCTTCTTCTACCGTCACGCTTGGCAGATAGTGTAATGAAGCGGCCGTTGCGCCAGACCGAACCGACTCTGCCTGAAATCGAGCTGACCGGGCCTCATTATTCCGCTCCAAGCCCTTTGCTATCGCTTCATGCAGCGTTACACGCTGCATCTCCGCAGCCTGAGCGCCAGTCCCGGACAGCAGCAAAATCAGTCCCGATATGATGATCTGCTTTACCCGCATTGTTTCACCCCGCAACTTAATATATAAAAATTAATATATATCAAAATATAAAATGTCAAGTGTCGTAGCCTAAAAAAAATGCACCGGCACCGGAACAGACCCGGATACCGGTGCATTAAGTTGTTTTGCGATAGAACTGAAAGGTTACTTGACGATCACAAACTCGGCACGACGGTTTTTGGACCAGGCAGCCTCGTCACTTCCCTGCACAGCAGGCTTCTCTTTGCCATAGCTGATGGTGCTGATACGATCAGCCTTAACACCCAGAGTAGTCAGGTATTTGGCAACTGATTTGGCACGACGATCACCCAGAGCAAGGTTGTACTCGTCAGAACCACGCTCGTCACAGTGACCTTCAATCTTGATCTTTGCGTCAGCAACCTTTTTCAGCAATGCCTCGGCGTTTTTGGAAAGGGCGTCGCGGGCGTCCTGACGCAGGTCCGACTTGTCAAAGTCAAAGTACACGGTCTCCAGAGCAACAGCCTCTGATGCCTTGGCAGCAGTTGCAGTCGCTTCTTCTTGCTTCGGAGCTTCCTGCTTCGGCTCCTCCTGCTTTGGTACCTCAACCGGCTTGACCGGCTCCTGCTGTTTGACGGTCTGCTGCTCTACAACCGGTTCATCCTTCTTGACGACCTCTTCCTTGGCGCAACCTGCTGCCATCATCGCCACAACACCAAGGGCCACGACCATCCCTTTAAATCCGTTACGCATTGCTGCCTCCTTGTGACTTACGGTATTCAACGGCCTTGTGAGCCTGATAAAACAGTGTATGCGTGGATTATACATCCCTTAAATCTTTTTGCAACAACCTGATTATTTTTTATTGACCACGCGGAGTCCAGACCGGATGCTGACTCAGCCCCTTGCTACGACTGACCTTTGTCTGTCCGGAGCCATCGGCGCGCATGACGTAAATCGCCTCCTGACCGCCACGGCGGGAGCTGAAGGTGATCAGCCGCCCATCCGGTGACCAGCGGGGCCGCTCATTGTTGCCCTCAAAGGTCAACTGTATTTCATTACTGCCGTCTGCATTGGCCACGAAGATCTGAAACCCCCCAGCCATCCTGGCAAAGGCCAGTTTATCCCCCTTGGGAGACCAGGACGGATTAACATTGTACGAACCGCTGGTGATAAGACGCCTGACATTACCGCCATTAGCATCCATGACAAATATCTGGGGCTTGCCCAACCGGTCGGACACAAAGGCGATTTTACTGCCGTCAGGTGTCCAGGCCGGCGAGACGTTGGCTGCATGGCTGACCGTCAACCGGTTGGGAGCTGAACCGTCCTTGGCTACCGTATAGATTTCGGTATTGCCATCCTTCGACAGCGCCAGAGCGATTCTGTTGCCATCCGGCGACCAGGCACCGGTAATATTGAGCCCTAACCGGCTGGAGACCGGCACTTCAAGATTACTTGACAGGGCACGTTTGTACAGGTCGGGATTACCCCGCTTGTAAGAAGTAAAGATCACTTCCCGGCCATCAGGCGAGATGTCCGGTGAAAGGTTGATCGAACGATTGCTGGTCAACTGCTGACTGTTAAAACCGTCCCAATCCATCACAGCCAGCTCTTTATTGCCACTCTGGGTAGACACATAGAGAATTTTTGAGGTAAAGGCCCCCTTTTCGCCGGTCAGGGCCCGCAACACTTCATCGCTGAAGCTGTGCGCATAGCGCCGCAAATCCTTCTCTCGCCCCAGAAAGCGCTTCGAGGTCAGCAGCTTCTTGGCCACCACATCATATAACCTGAACTCAAGGGTCAGTTCCTGACCACGCAGTTCATATTCGCCGCGGATCAACAGATCATAGCCCGCCGAAAGCCAGGGTACAAAATCAACCGGCGTCAGGGCCAGCCCATGCACCAACGGGGCGGCGTCTCGCCGTTCGGCGGCAACCAGACCGGACATGGTCAGGTCAAAAGCATGCAACTCCGCAGTTTCATTGGCCAGCTCAGGCCGAATCACCGTACCCATCGGCTGCGGCGGGACCACGGCAAGCTTCAACAGACGATTGCCTGCGGCGGTTACCTCAATATAATTGGCTGCTCCCGTATCCTGTTGCATACTCAAAAACAGCAAACAGGCCAGGACCAGATGTATTAGCTGTTTCATTGCTGACTGACTCCCTGGGGCTTGAAGACAAATGCCCCTTCAAACACGGTGCGGCCCGGCGGCGGGACAATGGTCTGTTCAGCCAGGGTGATGGCCCGGGTTACCGAAAGTTCAAAGACTTTATCGCCACTGCTTTTTTCAAAACGGGTTCTGATAATCCGGCCATCACCGTCTATAGTCAGCCGCACCATGACAAAAGGATTTTTGCTTTGAAAGCTGATGGTTTCCCGAAAGGCATCCTTCAACCGGGAATGCAGGTAGGCGGTATAGTCGCTGCCGGCCTCAGTACCGGTCCCCCGGGGCATGCCAACCCTGCCGCGCGCAGCAACTTTTTTACGTAAGGTCTCAAAGGCGGCCGCCTGCCGTTGTGCATCAACCTTACCCTCCAGCTTGGCCATACGCTCCTGAAAGGCTGCAGATTCTGCAACCGGAACAGGCGATGGCCTTTTACCGGGTACGGGTTTCGTCGGCGCTGCCGGACTGGTCATGACCGGGGGCGCCGGAGGGGGCGGGGCGCTTTTTTCTTCATTGCCGGTCTGGGTCGGGCTGCCGGCACGCGGGTCAGCCACCGGTAGATTGACGATATCAACATAATAGGTGGTCTGTACCGGCCCCTGACCTGGTATCATCTGTTGCCACCAGACCAGAAAAGCAAACGCCGCCGCGTGAAACGCGACGGACAGTGCTGTGGTGACACCCAATCCGGGATCTTTGCGGGCTGCAAGCTGGTACATGGTCCTACTTCTGAGCCGGCTCCGTTACCATACCCAACCGTTCAATCCCGGCCCCTTTGATTTCGGCCATTGCACGCACTACCTCACCATACGGTACTCCGGCATCCGCCTTCAGAAAGACCTCTTTTTTGGTACGGGTAGCAAACATCTCTGCCAGCTTTCTGCGCAAATCGCTACCTGGCACTTCATCCTTATTGATAAAGGTACGCCCGTTTCTGTCAACAGCAACGATGACGGTGTCCTCCTGGGCGTTCATTCCTTTGGTGTCTGCCTTGGGCAGATTGACCTGCACCCCCTGTTGCATCATCGGAGCGGTTACCATAAAGATCACCAACAGCACCAGCATAACGTCAACCAGCGGGGTGACGTTGATCTGCGCCATCATGCCCCGTTCATCATCATTTCCGCCCATGGCCATGGTGTCCTCCTACTTCCCGGCGATGTTGCGCTGAACGATGTTGAGAAACTCGGTTGAGAAGCTGTCCATCTCTTTCACCAGCACCCGGATCTTGTGCTGAAAATGGTTGTAGGCCATGACTGCCGGAATAGCGGCAACCAAGCCGACCGCTGTGGCAATCAGCGCTTCAGCAATACCTGGAGCAACAACGGCCAGCGAGGCGGAACCGGTCTTGCCGATCCCTTCAAAGGCCACCATGATGCCCCAGACCGTACCGAACAGGCCGATAAACGGGGAGGTGGAACCGGTGGTTGCCAGAAAAGTCGTGTACTTCTCCAGCCGGTTGACTTCCAGATTGGTTGCCCGCCGCAAGGCACGGGAGACGTTGGCCACCCCCCCCAGATCGGTGCTGACGCCACCGTGATCAGGCTTGACACCCTCAGCCTCCATCAACTGTTTCAGCTCACTGTAACCTTCATTAAACAGGGCCGTAAGCGGCGAACTGGCAAAGCGGTCCACCTGTGATGAGATGGAGTCAAACCGTTTGGTCTTCCAGAAGAAGTCCATAAAACGGCCTGATTCGCTGAATGCCTTGTGAATCTGAAAAAATTTAAACATGATGATGGCCCAGGAAACCACTGAAAACATGATCAGCAGTAACAAAACCGCCTTCACCACCAAGCCGGTGCTGGTAAAAAACATTTCCAATCCCACGGGATCTAACCTCCAGAAAGAATATTCATAAACCTAGTCCTTCAGGGACAGGCCGTCAAGCAACAATCACTGCTCAGTAGAGTTCGGGCCGACGGTCACCAAAACAGGGAATCTGGGCCCGCCATGCCTCCATGACCTGCCAGTCCAGAGTCGCGGTGACCTCGCAAGCAGCCTCCCCTGCATCGGCCAGCACCTCACCCTTGGGATCGATCACCATACTCATGCCGAAGAAATCCAGTTTACCGATCTGGCCACAGGCGTTGCATGACACAATATAGAGCTGATTTTCAATCGCCCTGGCGCGCAGCAGTGTCCGCCAGTGTTCCTGGCGGGGCTTGGGCCACTGGGCTGGTACGCAGATCACCCGTGCCCCCTCCAGCGCCAGCCGGCGGGACAGTTCAGGAAAACGCAGGTCATAACAGATGATTACCCCAACCTTGCCGATGGAGGTCTCTGCCAGACACCAGCTATCGCCCCCCTTGAAAGCCCTGTCCTCACCCAGCAGCGAGAAGAGGTGCAACTTGCGGTAGCGGGCCACCATTTGGCCGTTATCAACAACATGGATCGTATTGAAGACCCGGCCATCGTCAGCAGGCTCAGGCTGGCTGCCCACAATCACCAGCTTGTACTGTGCCGAGAGCTCACATAGTTCGGCAACTACCGCTTCGGTACGTTGTGCCAGTTCAACCAGATTCTTGTAGGCAAAGCCGGTGGACCACATCTCCGGCAACACCGCCAGATTGACCCCTTGTTCCGCAACCCGCTTCAAGGCTGTACGGACATAGGCCAGGTTGGCATCAAGATCCCCCTGATTGACGGTAAACTGGATTGCGGCGGCAGTGATCGTCTGTGGCTCTGGCATTACTACCTCGTCAGTTGTGAATTCAGGTAGGCGTTGATGATATCCATATAAATCTCACGGGGTTTGCTGGTGCCGTCACTGGGGGCGATCATCCCTTCCCGCTCCATCATCTCAACGATCCGGGCGGCCCGGTTGTAGCCGATCCGCAGACGACGCTGCACCATGGAAATACTGGCCTGCCTGGTCTCGGCCACCAGCCGCAGGGCATCCTCCCAGCGCTCATCCTGTTCTTCATCATCATCGGCGCCGCCCTTGTCGTCACTGTCCTTCATCTCAAGGATTGACTTCTCATAGACCGGTTTGCCCTGTTTTTTCAGGAAGTCAACCACCCGCTGTACCTCGGCATCAGAGACAAAGGCACCATGCACCCGCTGCAGACGGCCGGTGCCGGGGGGCAGATAGAGCATGTCACCCATTCCCAGCAGCGCCTCGGCACCGTTGCAGTCCAGGATGGTACGGGAGTCAACCTTGGAAGAGACCTGAAACGAGATGCGCGACGGCAGGTTGGCCTTGATCAGGCCGGTGATCACATCCACCGATGGCCGCTGGGTGGCCAGAATCAGGTGGATACCGGCTGCCCGGGCCTTCTGGGCCAGGCGGGCGATATGCTCTTCAACCTCACGTCCGGCCACCATCATCAGGTCGGCCAGCTCATCCACAATCACCACGATATAGGGCAGGTGGCTGTGTTCCAGTTCATCCACCTCATCATCAATCACAAACGGCAGCGGTTCATCCAGCACTGCCGGGTCTTCCCCCTCAATCACCTCTTCAAGCTCTTCAATGATCTCCTCATCATCCAGATCATGTGCGACCAGCTCTTCTTCCTCGGTTGCCAGCTTTCGATTGTAGGATTCAATATTACGAACCCCCTTGTCTGCCAGCAGCCGGTAGCGGCGTTCCATCTCATTCACCGCCCACTTCAAGGCCAGCGAGGCCTTTTTCGGTTCGGTCACCACCGGCAGCAGCAGATGCGGAATCCCCTCGTACATGGAGAACTCCAGCATCTTCGGATCAACCATGATGAAACGAACATCCCGCGGGGTGGCGGTGTAGAGCAGCGACAGGATCATCGTGTTGACCGAAACCGACTTGCCGGAACCGGTGGAACCGGCCACCAGCAGGTGCGGGGCCTTGGCCAGATCGGTCAGGGAAGGCAGACCGGCAATATCCTTGCCCAGCACCAGCGGCAGCTTCATCCGGCTCTGCAGAAAATCATCACAGGTAAAGATCTCACGCAGATAGACCGTTTCACGATCCCGGTTCGGCACCTCGATCCCCACCACTCCCTTGCCGGGGATCGGCGCGACAATGCGGATCGAGAGCGCCTGCAGCGCCATGGTCAGGTCATCGGACAACCCGGCGATCCGGCTGATCTTGATCCCGGGGGCCGGGGCGAACTCGTACATGGTAATCACCGGCCCGGGACAGATCTCCTTCACCTCACCATCAATCCCGAAATCCAGCAGCTTCTTTTCCAGCAGACGGGCGTTCATCTCCAGCGCTTCGCGATCAACCCGGCGTTCTGTGGCGGGCGGCGGATCGAGCAGCGAGAGCGGCGGCGTGATAAAATCACCTTCCTGCTTGATAAAATCAAACGACTCCTGGACCGGCTTATCCTTGGCCGCTTCCTTCTTCTTTTCCTTTTTGAAGAAATTAGGGCGGGCAACCGCAGGCGCAGCAGCGGCAGTCTTGATCACGGGACCGCTTGCAGGGGCCGGTTTCCCTTCCGCCAAGGCCTTTTCCCGCTCGCGCCCGTCCCGGGCATGGGCGTTCCGCTCTTTACGGGCTGCCCACCTGGTACGCAGGTTTTCAATCCACCAGGAGGCAAACAGCACAAAGGAGAAACCGGACAGAATCATGATGGAGGCGGCCAGCAGCGGCAACAGCACCAGCAGGGCGCCGAATGCATTCATGCTGCCGCGCAACATCAGCACGGCCCCCCGTCCGATCAGACCACCGGTGGGGACCTGCTGTCCCAGGAAACTTGTTGACTCAAAACTGAAGGCAAACAACGAGGCCAGAGAAAAGAGCAGACCACAAAAGGCCGCTACCTTGTAAAAGCGCAGCCGTGGTTCCTTGAAGCGCAGCAGGTTGTAGGCGATAAACAGCAACGCCCCCGGCAGTAGGTAGGAGGCCAGTCCAAACAGCATGAAGAACAGGTCAGCCACCTGGGCCCCCAGGCGGCCGCCCAGATTACGGATCCCCCCCTCGGTTGACCAGCTGTTCAACGACTGGTCGGCAGAGCTGAAGGTTATGAAGGCCAGCAGGATGAACAGCCCGACAGCGCCGATAGCGATTCCCTGCAGCTCTTTGGTAAGTTTTTCTTTGCGCGCTTCGTCCACGGCGTCCTTTATACTACCTGGTAATCAACAACAAATTCGGGTGGATGCATGATTGCCTTTTTAACTGAGCAAAGTTCAGCCGCCTTGACAATCGCCTTCTGGTAGCGTTCCGGAAATTCGGGTGGGAGATTGATGGTCAAGCCCACCTTGCTCACCCTGCGCTTGCCCTGTTGATCAAGCTCAAACTCGGTATGCTGGGTCAGCGACACCCGGTCGGTCGGAATCTGGCGTGCCTTGCAGAACTCCAATACATAAATGCCGGCGCAGGTGCCGATAGAGCCCAGAAAATACGCAAACGGGGTTGGCGCCTCGCCGGGTGCGCCATCGGCACCGGGCTGGTCTGTCAGCATCTGCAACCCATCAGGAAAGCTGGCGGCCACCTTCTGACCACCTTCAAAGCTGATATCTATCTTCACTTTTTCCCCTCCCGCTGTTCCTGTTTTGGTGTCGGCTCTGCCGCAGGAACAGGTTTGCGGTCCTTGTCAATCTCCAGCATGGAGGTCATCTCCTCAAACTGCCCCATGTAGAGTTCAACTTCATTGGTTTCACGGCGCAACAGATCCTGACGCCGCTTTTCAAGACTGCGCCGGATTCCTTCCAACGTCTTGAACTTGACCTGTACCCGGGGGCTCATATTGGCCTTGGCTTCGTCAAAGTCAGGGTATTGCAGGTTCATCAGCGGGCTGTAGGAAAGGTTGCGCTGCCTGAAGTTGGGGTACTCCCAGAGGATGGTGCCTTTTGCATCCACAATCTGGGCCGTCATAACCAGAAAGTTATAATCCGTGGTCAGTGAATCCAGCAGATTTGAGGAGGTGATCTTGTCCGGCCGGGTGATGCCGCTGACCACCACAAACATCACGGCATCCAGGCTGTTTTTGCGCATGAAGTCAGCCAGGGCATCTTCCTTCCAGAAATACTTGTTGTACTGGATCGCCGCATCATCACGACGTTCACGCCGGAACAGAGTATTAGAAAAGACCGCCTTGGGATCGGCATCCAGCAGGGTAACGGTATAAAAACTATTGGTATTTTTCACCAGGCGTAACAGATCCCGCTCAAAGGAGCGGTTGACATTCACCAGCAGCGTAATCAGCTCTTCCCGTTGCGGGTGACGGATATCGGAATCGGTGTCAACAATGATCGGCACCATCCCCAGCACCTTCACCTTTTCCGCCACCGCATCCTGCGGCAGATTATAATAGTTATGGGCACAGCCCCCCAAAAGAGGCAGTAACAGCAAACCCAACAGCAGCACCAACCGTTGCATAGAATCCTCCCGGTTCCATTGTGTCATGGCAGTTTGTCTGGTCCAGAAATCTTGCTAGTTATATCAGATGGCAACGGCATTTTCCAGAGCTATCCAGTCAGACGGTAACTCACTCAATTTACATTGACTCTCACCAGCCATTCACGTATTTTAGCCATCACAACCTGCTTATCAAGAGTGGTGGAGGGATAAGGCCCGATGAAACCACAGCAACCGGCCCTGCGACAAACAGGGCGCCAGGTGCTAAATCCTGCCGCAAGGCGAAGATGAGCGAGGATCTTGACGTTATCAAGGCCCCTGCTCCCATTTTCAGCAGGGGCTTTTTCTATCGGGGTGATCATGTCCATCGGTGTTGTGCACGAGCAGACCATAACCTTTGAGGCAGGCATACGGCTTGAAAGCGGCCGGATCCTTGCACCAATCACCCTGGTCTATGAGCTTTACGGCACCATGAATGCTGATTGCTCCAACGTGATTATGGTGGAGCATGCCTGGACCGGTGACGCCCACCTGGCCGGCAAGCGGCGCGAAGACGACCCCAAGCCGGGTTGGTGGGATGCCATTGTCGGTCCCGGCAGACTGCTGGACACCGACCGTTACTGCGTACTTTGCTCTAATGTGATCGGCTCCTGCTACGGCTCAACCGGTCCGGCCTCGATCAACCCCAGGACCGGCAAGCGCTACAACCTCTCCTTTCCGGTCATCACCGTCCGCGATATGGTCCGTGCCCAGGAACTGTTGCTGGATCATCTGGGGATCAGGCGTCTGCTCTGCGTGATGGGGGGCAGCATGGGAGGGATGCAGGCCCTGGAATGGGCCACCCAGTACCCGGAACGGGTCGCCTCGGTCGTCGCCCTGGCCACCACACCACGCCCCTCGCCACAGGCGATCTCTCTTAATGCCGTGGCCCGCTGGGCCATTTACAACGACCCTACCTGGAAGAAGGGGGAGTACAAACACAACCCCAAGGACGGTCTGGCACTGGCCCGCGGCATCGGCCATATCACCTTCCTGTCAGACGAATCGATGTGGCAGAAGTTTGAGCGTCGTTTCTCTGCCAAGGACGGCCTGTTTGATTTCTTTGGCCAATTCGAGGTGGAACGCTATCTGAACTACAACGGCTACAACTTTGTGGACCGTTTTGACGCCAACTGCTTCCTCTATCTGGCCAAGGCACTGGACCTCTATGATGTCGCCTGGGGCTACGAATCCATGACCGATGCCTTCAGCCGTATTACGGCACCGATCCAGTTTTTCGCCTTCAGCTCAGACTGGCTCTACCCCCCCTACCAGACCGAAGAGATGGTGACCTGCCTGCAGGGACTGGGCAAAGAGGTGGAGTATCATCTGATTCAATCAGCCTACGGCCATGACGCCTTCCTGCTGGAACATGAAACCTTCACCCCGATGGTCCGTTCCCTGCTGGAACGGGTCGCTCCCTAGCCGATGTCCTGCCCGGCGGGTGTCGACCCCAAGCTCTGGCGTTCTTTACGCAACGGTGCGGGCAGAGCGATCGGCGACTTTGGCCTGATCAAGGATGGTGACCGGATCTGTGTCGGCATCTCCGGCGGCAAGGACTCCCTGCTCCTGCTGATGCTGCTGGTTGAGATGCAACGCCGCGCCCCGATCAACTACCAGCTGGTCCCGGTTACCATAGATGCCGGCTTCCCCGGATTCAACACCACTACCATCCAAAACTTTGTTGCTGATCTTGGTCTTGAGCTGAGCATCGAACAGACCGGCCACGCTAGCCTGATCACCACCAAACTGCGGCCCGGTTCCTCCTACTGTTCATTTTGCGCCCGACTTAAACGGGGCGCCCTCTATGGCGCTGCCCGCCGACTGGGCTGCAACCTGCTGGCTCTGGGGCACCACCGCGATGATTTTATCGAGACCCTGCTGCTGAATCAGTTTTTTATCGGTACCCTCAAGGCCATGGCTGCCAAGACTGTCTGCGATACCGGAGATATCATCGTCATTCGCCCCCTGGTCTACCTGGCTGAAGAGGATATCATCACCACCGTCAGGCAGGCCGGAATCACTACCGTCAGCTGCAACTGCCCGGTGGCTGATGCCGATCAGCAACGGCAGCGGATGAAACAGCTGCTGCACCGGCTTGAACAGGAGATCCCGCAGATCAAAAACAGCCTGCTGGCAGCGCTGGGCAACGTACAGCCCCGGCACCTGCTGGACCGGCAATTGAGCAAGGAAGGCACAGTATGAGAATAGGACATGGCTATGATGTCCACCGGCTGGTGGAAGACAGAAAACTGATTATGGGTGGAGTGGATATCCCCTGGGAAAAAGGGCTGCTGGGCCATTCCGATGCCGATGTACTGCTGCATGCCATAGCGGATGCCCTGCTGGGTGCCCTGGCTATGGGCGATATCGGCAAGCACTTCCCTGATACCGACCCGGCCTTCAAGGGAGCTGATTCCATGAAACTGCTGGAGCATGTGGTGGGCCTGATCAGGACACAGGGATATGCTGTAGGCAACCTGGATGCTACCATCATTGCCCAACGGCCCAAGATGGCACCCCATATCCAGGCCATGCGGGAGAACGTTGCTCGAGCCTGCGGTGTAGAGGTAGACCGGATCAATGTCAAAGCCACCACAGAGGAAGGTCTGGGCTTTACCGGAACCGGCGAGGGAATCTCGGCCCATGCCGTGGTGCTGCTGATTCCACAATGACCCCGGACAGCCACCAGCATCCCCCTGTTTCACTATGGGAGATTTTTGCCCTGTTCTGCACGGTCGGCCTGACCGGCTTTGGTGGCGGCATGGCAATTGTGGCGCTGGCCGAACGGATGGTGGTCAAGGAAAGACAATGGGTCAGCCCGGAGGAATTTCTGCATGGATTGGCCTTTGGGCAGATCCTCGGGCCGTTTTCACTGAATACCTGCACCTTTGTGGGCTACCGCCTACGCGGGGTGGCTGGCGGCCTGCTGGCTGCCGCCGGTTTTCTGCTCCCCTCCTTTCTGATCGTTTCGTTGCTGGCCTGGCTGTATCTGCGTTTTCAGCACCTGCACCTGCTTCAGAAGGCATTGGCAGGCACCAATCCGGTGGTAATCGGCCTGATCTGTGCGGTGGTACTGGATATGGGCAAGAAACAGGTTAGGGGTGGCGGCGCCTGGCTGTTGGCGCTGGCCACCTTTGCAGCGGCAGCCCTGTTGAAGCTGAATGTGGCACTGGTGCTGGCCGCCTCGCTGGTCTGGGCACTTGCAGCGGCTTTTCATAAGCGCGGCACGAGTTAAATGCTGACCCTGGCCTGGACCTACCTGCGAATCGGCCTGATCTTCTTCGGTGGCGGCTATGTCCTGATTCCGCTTCTGCAACATCTGCTGGTGGAGCAGTACAAATGGCTGACCCTGCGTGAATTTCTGGATGGCGTGGCCATCTCGCAACTCACTCCCGGCCCGCTAGCAATGCTGGCCACCTTTACCGGGGTCAGGGTAGCAGGTTTTGGAGGAGGCCTCGTTGCTACCATCTGTATCTTTGCACCCTGCATTGTTCTGATGCTGTTTGTGGGCCGCTACTATGCCCGCCTGAAAGAAATCGACCTGATCCGTTCCACCCTTGATGGTGTACTTCCGGCCGTGGTGGGCCTGGTGGCCTCGGCAGCCTGGTCGCTGGGGACAACTCTGGGCAGCCTGCGGGAATGGCTTACCCTCCTGGTGGCCTTCTGCATCTTCCGCTGGACCAGGATCAATCCAATGGTTATGATCCTGGGAGCCGGCATTATCGGCATGCTTTTTTAAGACCATCCCCCATTGGAGGAGACGGCAATGGCACAACAGACCGTTCTGATCATTGAAGACGATGAAGTCACCTCTGCCCTGCTGGAAATGATTGTCAGCGAGGCGGGTTTTCAGGCGTTGATTGCGCTGGATGGCGTATCGGCGCTGGAGCTGTATCAGCGGCATCTGCCAGAGGTTGTGCTGCTGGACATCAACCTGCCCCAGTTGAACGGCTACTCCTTTGCCTCACTGGTCAGAAACTTTTCAGACCACAAACCACGCATCATCGTGGTCACCTCAAATCCAGCCGACTACGAACAGCATCTCAAGGAACTGGCTGACGGTTGCCTGGTAAAACCGATCAAACGGCAAGCCCTGCTTAGTCTGCTTGCATAAAAACGCGTGCACTTTCTGTTTAAAACCGCTATAAAAGACAAATGTCGTCCCATTAACCGGATGCAGATTAATCATTAATGAAGGAGATACAACGATGATTGAAAAAGTTCAGGCAGTACTTGACCAGGTCCGTCCCATGCTGCAGCGCGACGGTGGCGATGTTGAGCTGATAGAGGTAACTGCAGACGGTATCGTCAAGGTTAAGCTGCAGGGTGCTTGCGGTTCCTGCCCCATGTCCACCATGACCCTCAAGATGGGGATTGAAAAGGCGATCAAGGAACAGATTCCCGAAATCGTTGAGGTTCAGCAGGTCCGCTAGCCTCAAATCCCCACAGTTGCAACAACACGAAAGCCCGGCAAAACCGGGCTTTCGTGTTGTCTATGACGTGGATTGTATCAGCCGATCAGCTTGCCGCCAATGTGGCTCAAAGCAGGCCAGGCAACATTCAGGGCGGCGCCTGCAGCAAAAAGGCCAAACACACCAAGCACCCTTCCAATATATTTTCTGTCATCTAAATCGGAATAACTGACTTTAACTTTCATGATACGTCCTCCTAGTATTTGGTTTGGTGGGTTAGTTGAAGAGACTCAGAAGACCACTGACGGTGCCGGCTGCCGACCAGGTGATAAAACCGCCCAGAAATACTGCCACTCCTGCAAAGATTGCCAGGCTGCCTTTTGCGGTGGTTTCTGCCAACAGGACTGAAAAATTGTTTTTTGCTTTCATGACGTTTCTCCTTTGTTTGTGTTTTTATGGTGCGTGTCGTATAACTGGAATCTTATTTTGGCACCCGGTGATGTGCCGCTCATGTTTTTTGTATTACAGCTTGCGTGCCAATCAAGCAAAAACGTTACACTAATTTTAAACAATCTATTAAATACAGACAGTTGCACACAACAACCATCAACAGATTCTCAGACAGGATCAGTTGGTTTTCAGGTGGTGTTGCAGACAATACTGCAACAAGCAACAGGCCAACAAAGAGAATCACTATTGTAAAAACAGCAGCTTGTCCTGCGTTGCATGCAACAACGTTGCGTTGCAGCACGCCGACAGCCTGCAGCAACAGAGGGAAAAACAGCTTCCGCATGAAAATCAAGCGACTCGAAATAGCCGGGTTTAAATCGTTTGCCGATAAGGTGGTACTGGATTTCCAGCAGGGGGTGACCGGCGTGGTAGGCCCCAACGGCTGCGGCAAATCCAACATTGTGGATGCGATGCGCTGGTGTATGGGGGAGCAGTCTGCCAAGAACCTGCGCGGCAAGGCGATGGAAGACATCATCTTTGCAGGCAGCGACAGCAGGAAACCGTTGGGGATGGCAGAGGTTTCGCTTGTTTTTTCCACCGAAGACGGACGCGCCCCGGCCAAATATCTGGAATTCAGCGAGATACAGCTGACCCGTCGCCTCTATCGTGATGGCGAGAGTGAATACCTGATCAACAAGACCCCCTGCCGCCTGCTGGATATCTCGGAGCTGTTCATGGATACCGGGGTGGGCACCAAGGCCTATTCAATCATCGAGCAAGGCAAGATCGGCCAGATTCTGCATTCACGTCCTGAAGAACGGCGCCTGCTGATTGAAGAGGCCGCCGGCGTTACCAAATACAAGACCAGAAAACAGCTTGCCCTGAAAAAGATCGAAGCCACCCGCCAGAACCTGCTGCGGCTGGCAGATGTGCTCGGCGAGATCAAGCGACAGCTCAACAGCCTGCAGCGCCAAGCCAAAAAGGCGGAAAAATTCCGGGAATACCGTGAAGAGCTGCGGGAGATCGACCTGCAGTTCACCCTGCACCAGGCCTCAACGCTGCAGCACGATCAGCACCAGGCCGAGCAGCAGCTGGCGGAACTGAAAAACCGGATGCAGGAGATAGTAACGGCAGCCGACACAGCAGACAATCAGGTGGAACTGCAGCGCCTGGCCATGCTGGAAGCCGAAAAGGCATTAAACATCCAACAGGAAGAACAGTTCCGGTTTCGCAGCGAAGCCGCTGCCTGTGAAAGCGACCTGAACTTCTGCCGCAAAGAGCGCGACGCCATTGCAGAACGGCTGACCAGACTGGTGGCCGAGCTTCAAACCATCTCCCTGCAGAGAGATGCACTTGCAACAGAACTGACCAACCTGCTCCAGCTGCAGCAGACGACCGGCAGTGATCTGCTTACGGCGGAAACAGAACTGGCCGGCCTGCTTGAGGGTCATAAAGAACAGGAACAGCGCTATGAAGAGCTGAACCGGCAGCTTGATGCAAAACGCAGAGAGCTGTTCAGCGCAACCGGTGAGGCAACCCACTGCCGTACCCGTCATGAACAGGCACAGAAACGCCTGGTCATGCTGGCAGAGCGCCTTGAACGCCACACACGGGAAGAAGCCCAGCTGATTGAAAAGCAGGCCGAAAACGCAGCCAGCCACACAAAGGTTGAAGCGGAATGGCGGCACTGCACCCTTGAGCATCAAGCGGCAACAACCGAGCTTGCTCGGCTTACCGAGCAGGAGCGGGTGCTGAAGGCGCAGCTGCCCGAGCTGGAACAGCTGGTGCAGAACCGTCGTGATGCCTTGAGTCAAAACCGCTCCCGCCTGACATCACTACAGGAGCTTGAGGCCCAGTTTGCCGGCTACGGTCAGGGGGTACGTCTTTTAATGACGGAATCACCGCTGCGGAGCCGCTTCGGAGGATTGCTGGCCGACAACCTGCTGGTGCCCGAGGAGTACGAGGTTGCTGTTGAGGCGGTACTGGCTGAACGTCTGCAAACAATCCTGTGCGGATCAGAGCAGGAACTGATCAGCTCAATCCAGTATCTTCGACAGCACTCTGCAGGACGCGCCCAGCTGACCTTTCCCGCCGGCAACACACCACCCCGCACCACCAGTGAGATTATCGGTGCACCAGACCTCCTCTCGCTGGTGGAGGTCAATGACAATGCCAGGCTGCCGGTACAGCGGATGCTTGCCCAGGTGCTCCTGGCGAACAGTCTTGAAGAGGCCCTGGCCTATTCCCGCCGCTATCCGGAACAGACCTTTGTCACCAGAGAGGGTGATGTTGTTGCACCCGACGGCACTGTCAGCGGCGGTTCAGTCGAGACCGCCCAGAATGGTATCATCCATAAAAAACGTGAAATCAGGTCGCTCGAGCTGCTGGTGGAAAACCTGCTGGCCGAACTGGAATCCTGCGAGTCCGAGCGGGACCGGGTACGCGCCGATCTGCAGGGTGCGGCTCAAGAACTGCTGCAGGCACGCAGCAACCTGCATCAGCTCGATCTGACCCTGACAGGGCTGGTCAAGGACCGGCAACAACTTGAGACGCAGGCGGCCCAGCTTGCTGAACGACTCAAGCTGTTAGTGCTTGAACGTTCCACGCTTGACGAGGAACAGTGCGCGCTGCAGGAGGAGCAGAAAAACGCTGCGATCGGCCAGGAGGCTGCAGAACTTCAGGCCAGACAACTTGAGCAGGAATCCCGCGGCATTACTGCCGAGATCGAGGGACAGCGCCTGATCCTGGCTACGGCACGCGAGACCCTGACCACACAACGGGTCACCGTTGCCACCCTCCGGGAGCAGGGCGAGGCCCATCAGCGCACCAGAGCCTCTCTTGCTGCCCAACTGGATGAGCATGAGCGCAGAATCAAAAACGGTGCTGCCGAACAGGAGCAATCCGAGAACAAACGTCAGGAGCTGCACAACCGGATAGGATCCGAGGAGGTCCGGCTGGCAGCCCTGCTTGAGCAGCAACGCCGCCAGGATGAACTGCTGCTGCTTGTCCGGAAGCAGTACGAAACCGCGGCAGCAGAGCTGACCACAGCAGAACACAATGCACGCCTGCGTCGCGACGAGCGTGAGGCGATCCGCCAACTGCACGCCGACCTGTCGCTGAAGGTCTCATCGCTTACCCTGCAGCGGGAACATCTTGAGCAGTCCCTGCAGGATCGCCACCGGATCAGTCTGTCCGAGGTACGGGAGCGCCTGGGTGAACAGGCGTTGGACCCTGTGGCTGCACGGGTCCGTCAGACCGACCTTGAACGGCTGATCGACGAGCTGGGTGAAGTTAACCTGATGGCCATCGAAGAGTATGCCGGCATGGAACAGCGCTATGATTTTCTTGCCTCGCAAAAATCAGACCTTGAAGAGTCGCTGCAGGATCTGCAACAGGCGATCCACCGCATCAACCGCACCACCCGCAAACGTTTCCTTGAGGCCTTTACCCTGATCAACGAAAAGTTTCAGGAGGTCTTTCCACGACTGTTCTGTGGCGGCCGGGCAGAGCTGAAGCTGACCGACGAACAGGATCTGCTGGAGACCGGTATCGACATCATCGTCCAGCCCCCCGGTAAAAAGCTGGCCAATGTGATGCTGCTGTCAGGGGGCGAAAAGGCACTGACCGCTGTTGCCTTGATCTTCTCGATCTTTCTGATCAAGCCAACCCCGTTCTGCCTGCTGGACGAGGTTGATGCCCCGCTGGACGATGCAAACATCGGGCGTTTCAACGACATGGTGCGTGAGATGAGCGCCATATCCCAATTTATCATTATCACGCACAACAAAACCACTATGGCGGTTGCCGATACGCTGTACGGCGTCACCATGGAGGAGCCGGGTGCTTCGCGACTGGTGTCTGTACGATTGCATTAAACAGGCTGTTCTGCTATCTAATGAGGATATTTCCTGCGTATCTGCAAGGAGTTTTTATGCCGTTTCATGCCATACTGAAAGAGCTGGTGGATGCCGTACCCGGTACAGTGGGTGCCATTCTGGTAGACTGGGAGGGTGAGGCGGTACAGGAATATTGCCACTGCGACTCCTACGATATACGCTTTGTTGGCGCCCACAAGGGAATTATCCTGTCACGGCTGCGTGAGACCCATGCCGAAAGCCAGGGAGGCGAGATCGAAGATGTGGTGATTACCTCCGAGCGCCAGATCCTGCTGATCGGCACGGTAGACCCGGATTACTCACTGGTACTGCAGACAGAAAGAACCTGCCCGGCCGGTCTGGCACGCTACCATTTCAATAATGCCCTGGCACGTTTGAAGAAGGAGCTTTGATGTCTGAAGAGCGGAAAGGTTTTTTGCGGGGGATGTTTGAACGGGCAACCGGAACCACTTCCCGGGAGTTGCAAACTGAACAGCCACCTGCAGATGAACCCCGGAAAAAGCCGGGCCTGTTTGAGCGTCTCAAGGCAGGTCTGAAAAAGACCACCGACGGGCTGGTGGGCCGGATCGATGCGTTGGTACTCGGTAAAAAGGAGATTGATGCCGACACTCTGGAGGAACTGGAAGAGATCCTGATCACCTCGGATATCGGGGTCAAGACCACGGTGGAGCTGATCCGCAGCCTGGAGCAGCGTCTCTCACGCAATGAACTGAAAGACGGTGCCGCCTTGCGCGGTGCCTTGAAAGACGAACTGCTGGCACGTCTGCTGGCACACCATACCCCGCTGCGGCTTGAGGGAACGGCACCGTTTACCATCCTGGTGGTAGGGGTCAACGGCGTCGGCAAGACCACCACCATCGGCAAGCTGGCCGCCAAATACGCTGCTGAAGGCCGCAAGGTACTGCTGGCGGCAGGCGATACCTTCCGTGCCGCTGCAGCAGAGCAGCTTGAGATCTGGGGCGAACGGGCAGGGGTATCCGTTATCCGCCATCAGGAGGGTGCCGACCCGTCGGCAGTTGCCTTTGATGCCTGCAAAGCCGCGGTCAGCCGTGGCACCGAGATCCTGATCATCGACACGGCCGGACGGTTACACACCAAGGTCAACCTGATGGAAGAGATGAAAAAGATCCATCGGGTGATCGGGCGTGAAATCCCCGGGGCCCCACACGAAACGCTGCTGGTACTTGATGGCGCCACCGGCCAGAACGCCCTTTCCCAGGCCCGGCTCTTTAAGGAGTCTGCCGGGGTGACCGGCATTGCCCTGACCAAGCTGGATGGCACTGCCAAAGGCGGTATTGTGGTGGCGGTTTCCCATGAATTCGGCCTGCCCGTCCGCTTTATCGGGGTGGGCGAAGGTATTGACGACCTACGCGAATTTGAACCCAACGAGTTTGTGGATGCCCTCTTCCAAACCTCATAACCAGCACAGCATGGACGCCCTCATGCAAATGGGCCTTGACTTTATTCAGGAAAATCAATACATTATTGCACCTTCAGAAGGAGATACCGTCGTGGAAGCAGAACTTTTTGAAAAACTTGAAGAAAAAATCAGCACCCTGTTGTCCAACTATGCGGCCCTCAAGGAAGAAAAGCGGATGCTGGCTGAAGAAAATGCACGTCTGCAGCAAGAGCGCGAAGGCCTCAAGGGACGCATTGATAGCATACTGAGTAGACTTGAAGGCGTGTAAGGCATGATCAGGGGCCATCTGGTCACGGTACTGGGACGTGAAATCCCGGTCCGTAGTGCTGCACCTGAGGAAAAGGTGCGTGAGGTCGAGGCCTTTGTCAATGAGCGGATTGAAGCGATCCGCGCCCGGCTGACCACAGCCGACCCGCAGTTGCTGGTAACCCTGGCATTATTAAACCTGTCGGAATCATATCTGGAACTGCAGCGCCGACAGGACGGCTCAGGCAGTACGCTGGAGGCCAGACTTACCAGCATGCTTGAGCAACTGGATCACGCTTTGTAATCAAATGAAGTGACAAATCGGCATCAACGGCACCGGCCTCAGCGATATCGGCACACAAAGCAGATAAGAATCAGCAGGTTACAACAGCAACGGCAGGCATGGGACAGCGGCCTGAACTGGCATGAGCACCCGGTCTCTTCAGGGAGACTTGATATATACTACCAACGCATGAACCATCTGTATTAGTTCAGTTTTCGCATTTATGCGTACTGATACCTGCACTGGCTTTATATATCCCCGGCATGAAAGGGGCATCCGGTAACAGCAGAACCGGCACTACCGGATTTTTCTTCCATCCTCCCTGCAGCAGACCAGACCCAGTTCCTGGGTAACATCCTGTTTGTACGTATTTTTATGAGGGCTGACATGCCCAAGAAATCATTACGCACTGATCTGTTGGCGCGTCGCCGGGCCATTGATCACACCCTCTGGCACGATGCGAGTAGAGCGGCACAATTACGCCTGATCAGTCTTGAGGTTTTTCAGCGGGCAGCGTGCATTGCACTCTATTCACCGATCCAGCAGGAAATCGATACCGAGCTGCTTTTTTCCAAGGCACGCGCCGAGGGGAAGCGGGTGCTGTATCCTCTCGTCTGCGGCACCTCCCTGCAATTCAGGGAGGTTAACGCGCCAGAGCAATGTACTCCCGGTGCCTTTGGCATCCTCGAGCCATGCCGGCTGGGCGAGGACCACACTCTTGAAACGGCGGACCTGATTGTGGTGCCGGGGATTGCCTTTGACCTGCAGGGGCACCGCATCGGTTTTGGCAAAGGCTACTATGACCGCTGCCTGAGCCAGCTGCCACAACACGGCACACTTGTTGGACTATGCCATGATTTTCAGCTGTTGGAACGGATACCGGCAGAGGGGCATGACATCAGGATGCAGCATATCGTAACAGACAAACGCCTGATCAGTGTATCAGGAAACGAAGCAGGAACCGGCAGTACGCCGGATTAAATATACGGAAGGAGGCGGTATGATAACCAGTATCGTCATGGCGTTGGTGATCGTTGCGGTCGCCGGCGTAGCGTATGTCGCAGGCAACCGTTTTGGACGCAAAAGCACTGAGGGACTTGTAGCTCAGGCGGAAGAATTGGCAGCACGCCTGCTTGAAGATGCCCGTCGCGAAGCAGACAACATCGCAAAAGAAGCTGAACTGAAGGCAAAGGACGCGGCCCTTGAAGCCAAAGAGGCCGCTGAAGGTGAATTAAAAGAAAAAAAGCGCGAAATTCAGGTTCAGGAAAAACGGATACAGCAGAAGGAAGAACATCTGGACAAAAAATCAGCCCTGGTTGATCAGAAAGAGATGGACCTGCTGAAGAAGGAACAGTCCGTTTCCGTTAAAGAACAGACCCTGGCAGCCAAAGAGGAAGAGCTGGCCAAAGCTGCCAGTGAACAGCGGGCACGGCTGGAACAGATCTCCGGTATGACCGCAGAGGAGGCAAAAAACTCTCTGATCGAGACCATGGAGAGTGAGGCACGGCACGATGCAGCCAAGCGGATCAAACTGATTGAGGAAGAGGCCAAGGAAACTGCCGACAAAAAGGCTAAAGAAATCATTGCAGCGGCAATTCAACGTTATGCCGGCGAGTATGTCTCTGAAAAATGCGTCTCCGTGGTACCGTTGCCGTCTGATGAAATGAAAGGCCGGATTATCGGACGGGAAGGCCGCAACATCCGAGCCCTGGAGGCTGCCACCGGTATTGACCTGATTATTGATGACACCCCGGAAGCGGTAATCCTGTCCGGCTTCAACCCGGTCCGCCGTGAGGTTGCCCGCCTGTCGCTGGAAAAACTGCTGGCCGATGGCCGGATTCACCCGGGCCGGATTGAAGAAGTGGTCGCAAAATCTGAAGAAGAGGTTGAAAAGGCGATCAAAGAGGCTGGTGAACAGGCCGCCTTTGACCTGGGTGTGCATGGCATCCATCCTGAGGTACTCAAGTTGATCGGCCGCCTCAAATACCGCACCTCGTACACCCAGAACGTCTATCAGCACTCCCTTGAAGTTGCCTTCCTGTGCGGTATCATGGCTGCCGAGCTGGGGATCAACGTCAAGCAGGCCAAGCGGGCCGGCCTGCTACATGACCTGGGCAAGGCAGTTGACCATGAGGTGGAGGGTTCCCATGCCGTAATCGGTGCTGATCTGGCCCGTAAGTATGGCGAATCACCAAAGATTGTCCATGCCATTGCAGCCCACCATGAAGATGAAAAGCCATCCACCATCCTGGCGGTGCTGGTCCAGGCAGCCGACGCCCTGTCCGGTGCACGGCCCGGCGCACGGCGCGAGATGATGGAATCCTATGTCAAGCGGCTGGAAGATCTGGAGCGGATCGCCACCTCCTTTAGCGGTGTCAGCGGCTCCTTTGCCATCCAGGCCGGCCGCGAGATCCGGGTCATGGTCTCCAGCGACCAGGTCTCTGATGAACAATCGGTACTGCTGGCACGGGATATTGCCAAAAAGATCGAGAGCGAGATGACCTACCCCGGTATGATCAAGGTCAATGTGATTCGTGAAACGCGCGCCACAGAGTTTGCACGGTAGATGTCAATCCGCATCTTATTCATAGGCGACATTGTCGGTAGCCCAGGCAGGACAGCCATCAGCCGGGAACTCCACCGGCTGGTGGACCGTCACGCCGTTGATCTGGTAATCGCCAACGGCGAGAACGCTGCCGGTGGCTTCGGCATCACCCCTGACACAGCAGCAGAGCTGTATCGTCAGGGGGTCCACCTGCTGACCAGCGGCAACCATATCTGGGACAAGAAAGACAACTCCGGCTTTCTGGATCGGGAAGAACGGATCATCAGGCCGCTCAACTACCCTCCCGGTACACCGGGCCGTGGTTCTACGGTGATCGAAACCCCGGGCGGTATCAAGGTCGGTGTCCTGAATCTGGAAGGCCGGGTCTACATGAAAAACCTGGACTGCCCCTTCCGTTGCGCCGATGCAGAGCTGGAACTTCTGAGGAAACAAACGTCCATCATTCTGCTGGACTTCCATGCCGAGACCACCTCTGAAAAGGCGTCACTGGGCTGGTATCTGGATGGCCGGGTCTCTGCCGTGGTGGGTACCCACACCCATGTCCAGACCGCTGATGAGCGGATCCTGCCGAACGGCACCGCCTACATCACCGATGTGGGGATGACCGGCTCCTTTGATTCGGTGATCGGGGTTGACAAGGGACAGGCGATCCAGCGTTTCCTGACCCAGCAGTCAGTCAAGTTTGACATCCCCAAGAAAGATCTGCGGATTAATGCCGTGGTGATTGGCATAGACACCAAGTCAGGTAAGGCAGTCAGCATTGAGCGGATCAATGCTGCATGTTGAAGATAGAAGGAGTTTGAAATGAGTGGAACCGTTGCCGAACAGATCGCCGTGATCAAGCGCGGCTGTGTAGAACTGCTGATCCAGAAAGAACTGGAAGACAAACTGGCCACTGGCCGCCCGTTGATCATCAAGGCCGGTTTTGACCCCACCGCACCCGACCTGCACCTGGGGCATACAGTACTGATCCAGAAGCTGCGTCAGTTTCAGCAGTTAGGTCATGATGTCCACTTCCTGATCGGCGACTTCACCGGCATGATCGGCGACCCCACCGGCAAGTCAGAGACTCGCAAGGTGCTGACCCGTGAAGATGTGCTGCGCAATGCCGAGACCTACAAAGAGCAGGTCTTCAAGATCCTTGAGCCGGAAAAGACCAAGGTGGTCTTTAACTCCTCCTGGCTGAACGAGCTGGGCTGCGGCGGCATGATCGGCCTGGCCTCCAAGTACACCGTGGCCCGGATGCTGGAGCGGGATGACTTCCACAAGCGCTACACCACCCAGCAGCCGATTGCGATTCACGAATTCCTGTACCCCCTGATCCAGGGCTATGACTCGGTGGCCATGAAGGCTGATGTGGAGCTGGGCGGCACCGACCAGAAGTTTAACCTGCTGATGGGCCGCGAGCTGCAACGTGAATGGGGCCAGACACCCCAGTGCGTGCTGACCATGCCGCTGCTGGAAGGGCTGGATGGCGTCAACAAGATGTCGAAATCATTGGGCAACTACATCGGCATCAGCGAAGCACCCGATGAGATCTTCGGCAAGGTCATGTCCATCTCTGATGAACTGATGCTGCGTTACTATGAACTGCTGTCTGACAAGAGCATTGCCGAGATCGAGCAGTTGAAGAGCGGCCTGGCTGATGGCTCAGTACACCCGATGGCAGCCAAGAAGGCATTGGGCCGCGAGATCGTGACCCGCTTCCACGGTGCCGGTAGCGGTGATGCTGCTGAAGAAAGCTTTGTCAAGCGATTCAAGGAGAATGAGATCCCGGATGAGATGCCCCAGGTCAGCTATGGCACGGCTGATTGCCCGCTGCTGCTGGCCAGGGCACTGACCGAGGCAGGGCTGACCAAGTCCAATGGCGAGGCCCGCCGCTCCATTGATCAGGGTGGGGTCAAACTGAATGGTGAAAAGGTCAGCAATACCAACCTAGAGCTGACCGCCAGCGGCGAGTACATTGTCCAGATCGGCAAGCGCCGCTTTGCCAGGATCATAATCGGATGACCGTGATGGCTCAATAATCAAATCTGTGCAAAAGGGACTGCCTCGGTGGTTCCTTTTGTGTTTGGAGCAGTAGATGGAACAACGGATAGTAGGACAAGATACGGTCAGGATGCTGGAACTGGGGCATCCCTGGATCATTGCGGACAATTTCACCAAGCGTTGGCCCAAGGGTAAAGCCGGTGATCTGGTACAGTTGACTGACGAGCGGGGCAAACAATTGGCCATTGCCCTGCTGGACCCGGCTGACCGGATCGTGGCACGGGTGCTGAGTCATCAGCCAATGCAGCTTGACCGTGGCTGGATCAAAAAGCGGCTGCAGGCTGCCATCAGCCTGCGGGAAAGACACGCTGATCTGAGCGACACCAGCGCCTATCGCCTGGTGAATGCCGAAGGTGATGGGCTGCCCGGCCTGACCGTGGACCGTTATGGGGAATATCTGATGATCCAGCTCTACTGCGAAGGCTGGCGTCCCCACCTGAAACTGGTGACCGGCGTACTGCAGGAACTGCTGAACCCGGCTGGGATTTATGAAAAGGCGCGCCCCCAGAACACCCGCGAACTGGAGGCGATCAGCGACAGCAAGAAGTACGGCAGGCTGCTGGCAGGCAGCGCAGCACCTGGGCGGCTGGAGGTACAGGAAAACGGTCTGAGCTTTCTGGTTTCACTGGAAGAAGGGCTGAACACCGGGCTGTTTCTGGACCAGCGCGAAAACCGCCACAGCCTGATGCCCCGCATGTCTGGCAAGCGCTTCCTGAACCTGTTTGCCTACACCGGCGCCTTTTCCGTGGCGGCTGCTGCAAGCGGTGCAACCCAGGTCACTTCAGTGGATGTCTCTCCCGGCTACACCGACTGGAACCGTGCCAACTTCAGCGCCAACCGCCTGAACCCTAAAAAGCATCGCTTCCTGGTGGGGGACTGTATGACCAGACTTGCAGAGCTGGCTACCGCTAATGAGCAGTTTGAGATCATCCTGATGGACCCGCCCTCTTTCTCCACCACCACCAAGGGACGTTTCACCACCCGTGGCGGCACCAGCGACCTGGTGGCAGCCTGCCTGCCGTTACTGGTCGATGGTGGCCTGCTGATCTGTTCATCCAATCACCAGAAGACTGATCTGGCTGACTACCTGAAGGAGCTGCGTCGGGGTGCCCTGCAGGCCGGGGCAGAACTGCGGGTGATTGAGCAAAAGGGGCAGCCGGTTGACTTCCCCTACCCGGTTACCCTGCCTGAAGGTCGCTATCTAAAGTATCTGGTCTGTGTGAAGGGATAGCTGTTGACTGAAAAACAGGACAACATACCAAACCCGCCCACCCCTGAAGCCTGGCTGCGCCAACAGGGCCGCACTGTCAAAGGCAGCATGCTGGCAGCTATCCTGGCTGCCTTTGGTGGTGGCCTTTTGATCATTTTGCAGGCGTGGTTGCTGGCCCTGGTCTGCCAGCGGGTTGTGATTGAGGGGATCGGGCTGACTCCACTGCTGCCGCTGCTGGCATGGGTAGGGGCCGTCGCGCTGCTACGGGGCCTGACCGCCTACCTGAGTGAACATGCAGCCATCAAGGCAGCAGCCCGGGTCAGGCAGCAGGTCCGCACTGCTCTGTACCAACGGCTGTTGCTGCTGCGCCCCACCGGCATGGCCGGTGAAGTGGGGCCATTGACCGAGGTGGTTACTGCCGGGGTGGAAGGGCTTGAGGCCTATATTGCCCGCTTCCTGCCCCAGATGGTGTTGGCCGGTCTGCTGCCAATGGCAGTGCTGCTGGTGGTGCTGCCGTCAGAGTGGCATTCCTCACTGGTGCTGATCTTCTCTGCACCGTTTATCCCGCTCTTGATGGTGTTGATCGGCAAGGGGACCGAGACCCTCAACCGCCGTCAATTCAGCCGGCTTTCCCGCATGGCAGGTCATCTGCTGGACCTGGTGCAGGGGTTGCCGGACCTGAAGATCTTTGGCGCTGCCAAGCGAGAGGCAGAACTGGTGGCGCTGGTTTCGGACCAGTACCGCACCGGCACCATGGCCGTGCTACGGGTGGCCTTTCTGTCAGCCTTTACCCTGGAATTTTTTTCAACCGTGGGTACGGCAGTGGTAGCGGTAATCATCGGCTTCCGCCTGCTGGCCGGAAATCTGTCTCTGCTGGATGGTCTGTTTGTGCTGCTGCTGGCACCGGAATACTACCTGCCCCTACGCAACCTGGGGCTGGCCTACCACAGCCGGATGAACGGCATGGCTGCGGCTGAGCGGATCATACCGCTGTTGCAGCAGCCGCTACCAAATGCTGAAAACGGCCAGCTGACTGCACCTGCTAGAGCTCCAGAGATTCACTGCAATTCCGTCAGCTTCCGTTACGGTGGTCAACGTGGCGGCGTACAGGATATCTCGCTGACCATCCAGGCCAACAGTATAACCGCCCTGGTGGGTGCCAGCGGCAGCGGTAAATCAACCCTGGCCCGCCTGCTGCTGGGGCTGGCCCAACCGGAATCCGGGCAGATCACCGTAAATAGCATTGACCTGGCACAACTGGACCAGACTGCCTGGCGATCACGGTTGGCCTGGGTGCCGCAACAACCGTTCTTCTTCAGTGCCACGATCCGGGAGAACCTGCTGCTGGGCAGACCCAATGCTGATCAGCAGGCAATCCAGCAGGCCCTTGCGGCAGCAGCTTTAACAGACGTGATCAAGGCACTGCCGGAAGGGCTGGCTACCCGGCTGGGTGATCGCGGGGCTGGGCTGTCCGGCGGCGAACTGCGACGACTGGCCCTGGCACGGGTCTTTCTGCGGGATGCCGGGCTGGTGGTGCTGGATGAGCCCACTGCCGGGCTGGATACTGAGAACGAACAGCTGGTGCTGAATGCCGTTGAACAGCTGGCAGCTGGCCGGACCGTGCTGATCATCAGCCACCGTGAGGCCACCATCAGCCGCTGCCAACAGATTGTAGTGCTGGCCGCAGGCAGGCTGGAGCAGGTCACCACCTCTCAGGAGTATCTGGAGGTGACCCCGTGAAAGAACTACTGCGGATGCTGAAACCTGCCAGACACCACTGGCGCTGGATGGCTGGCGGTATCGGGCTGGGGGTGGCGGTCATCGCTGCCAATGCGGCCCTGATGGCGATCTCCGGCTGGTTCATCGCCTCCATGGCCGTGGCCGGGGTTGCTCAAGCCTCCTTTAACTACTTCTTTGCCTCTGCCTCCATCCGCGCCCTGGCTATTCTGCGGGCTTTGGGCCGCTATGGCGAGCGGCTGGTAAGCCATGAGGCGGCTTTTCATATTCTGGCTGAATTGCGGGTCTGGCTGTTCCGGCGCCTGATTCCCCTGGCACCGGCCGGGCTTGAAAGCTACGCCGGCGGCGATCTGGCTGGCAGGCTGCGGGCTGATGTGGACAGCCTGGAAAACCTCTACCTGCGGATTATTGCACCCCTTGCCACCGGTGGCTTTACGGTCCTGTTGGCAGGGCTGTTTGTGCTGGTCTGGAGCGGATCAGCAGCTCTGGTACTGGTGGGGTTATTACTGCTGGCCGGCCTGCTGCTGCCGCTGCTGGCACGTCATCTGGCTGCACAGCCGGGCAAACGTTCAGCAGAACTGGCCGGGGCACTGCGCACCACAGTAACCGAAGGACTGCAGGGCGCAGAAGAACTGCTGCTCTTGGGGGCAACCGATAAGCAGGCCCAAGCTGTTGAGGCGCTCTCCAGCGGTCTGGTACAGCAACAGGTCCGCTTGGGACAGATCAGCAGCCTGACCCTGGCCGGTGTCACCACCTGCGGTGCCCTGGCCATGGCCGGTCTGGCCCTGGTCTGCATCCCGCTGGTACAGTCCGGTCAATTGGCAGGCCCCAATCTGGTGATGCTGCTGCTGTTCAGCGCAGCCTCCTTTGAGGCGGTTGGTCCACTGGCTCACTCGCTGCAACTAATCCCTGCCACCAGTGAAGCGATCCGCCGGATTCGTGAACTGGCTGATGCACCGATACCGCTGCCGGAACCGCTGCAGCCGCAGCTACCGGAGTCATGCAGGATCGTACTGGATCAGGTCAGCTGTAGCTATGGTGAAGGCCAGGCAGTACTGAAGCAGTTCTCGCTGGTCATCAACCCAGGTGAACAGGTGGCGGTGGTGGGCCCCAGCGGCAGCGGCAAGTCCACCCTGATTGAGCTGTTACTCCGCTTCCGCCCCTATCAGGGCAGCATCAGCATTGGTGGTTGCGAGCTGCGTGACATATCACCAGACCAGCTTTCCCGACTGGTTGCCGCAGTACCGCAGCAACCGCACCTGTTTAACAGCACAATCCGGGAAAACATCCTGCTGGGACGCGAGATAATAGATGAACAACTGAGTGCTGTTCTGGCTGACAGTGGCCTTAAGCAGTGGATTGCGGGTTTGCCGCAGGGACTGGACACCCCGGTGGGTGAGACCGGCAGCGCCGTGTCTGGTGGCGAGGCACGGCGGATCGCCCTGGCCCGTGCCCTGGTCAGCAATGCGCCGATTCTGCTGCTGGATGAGCCGACCGAAGGGCTGGATGGCGCTATTGAGCAGTCTGTGGTACAACATCTGAAAGATCGCTTGCAGGGCACGACTGTGCTGGTGGTGACCCACCGACCGGCCTGTCTGCAGATGGCTGAACGTATTGTCAAGATTGGAGCAACAAAAGGAGCTGCCACATGAGTCTTGCCATCAACTGGGTTATTTCCGGCATTGCCATTGTGATTACCGCTTACCTGCTGCCGGGCATACATCTGTCCGGCTTCAAGGCCGCCCTGCTGACAGCACTGGCACTGGGTCTGATCAATGCCTTTATCAAGCCGGTCCTTTCTTTGCTGACCCTGCCGTTGACGGTCATGACCCTGGGACTGTTCAGTCTGGTGCTGAATGCCCTGCTGATCATGCTGACCGCCAAGCTGGTGCCCGGTTTTCAGGTGCAGGGCTTTCTCTGGGCAGTGGCGTTCAGTGTTGTGCTGACCATCACCAACTGGATCTTGAGCATCTTCAAACAATGAGCATTGAGATCAACGAAACAGATATCCGGGTGGAGTTCTACCGTGCATCAGGCCCGGGCGGGCAGCACCGCAACACCACCGATTCAGCGGTGCGGATCAGACACCTGCCGACCGGGATAGTGGTGCATGCTGCAGAAAACCGCTCCCAGCTGCGTAACCGTGAAGTGGCAATGGAGCGGCTCCGGCTGGCCCTGGAAAAACGCAACCGGGTAGAAAAGAAACGGCTGGCCACCAAAGTGCCAAAAGGCCAGAAATTGCAGCGGGTTGCGGAAAAACGGATGGCAGCGCTACGCAGGAAGATGAGAAAGCCAGAGGATTAGAAAACGTACGAGGAAGGCCGTCTACAAGACGCACGGAGCGCAGCGACTGAGACATACCATTCAGGTAGGCAAAGGAGCGAGCACCGCGCAACACAGTAGGCGGCCTCCGCAGAAGTTTTCACATCAAGAATGATGCTGCCAGTGCCTGATCAGCCCCCTTCTCCCGCGTCACCATCTTGTGCCGCTCATCTGCCGGAATCAGTACCGCCAGATGATCACGGGCGCTGTCCGGGCTGCCGGCAATGGCAGATGCCATCTGGAAGAGAATTTTAAGGGGCAGCCCGGCACGATGGCCTTCTACCAGCTTGCCTATTTCAGCACGGCGCTGGTCATCATTCCAGGTTTTATAGATATCGGCACCGATGTTCTCGAACATTGGAGTTCCCTTCAGGTTTGGTATGAAGTTGCGTTGGTAGCACGAGACAGCACAGGATGGCAACGCTAAAACTAACGGATCAGGCGATCAAGCAGCCGGTCAATCTCCTCAACCACAACAGTTGGCAGTTGATCGGTCTGTACGATCCGGTTCACCAGATCAGCCTGGATAAAGCCGGGCAGCAGCTTCATAATCTCCGCTGAATGCTCGGCAGGCAGGCGGGACAAAGCCACTGCAATGGTCTGGGGATGTTCATTCAGCAGTTCTTTGGCGATACGACGGTAGTCCATGGCGACTCCCTTGACGGTTTTTCAGATAGTACGACACTGCAGATAAATTGCAACAACAGGATTGGAATAGTATGGCCCTGATTACCCTGCGCGACATATCCCTGGCCTTTGGCGGCCCTGCGCTGTTTGACGGCATCAACCTGCAGATCGAACCGGGGGACCGGCTCTGTCTGATGGGCAGAAACGGTACCGGCAAATCCACCCTGATGAAGCTGATCAGCGGAGAGATCCCGCCGGAAGGGGGCGAAGTCATCCGCAGCCAGGGATTACGGGTGGCGCTGGTCTCCCAGGAGATCCCCCAGGAGATGGCCGGTACGGTCTTTGAGGTGGTGGCACAGCATCCCCATGCTGCAGCCGGTGCTGAACAGTGGGAACATGAACAGCAGGTGGAACGGGTACTGAACCGACTGCATCTGGAACCGGAGGCGGAGTTTGCCACCCTCTCCGGCGGCACCAAGCGGCGGGTACTGCTGGCCCGCGCCCTGGTGGCGGCACCGGATATCCTGTTGCTGGACGAACCGACCAACCACCTGGATATAGAGACCATCCTCTGGCTGGAAGAGTTTCTGGCCAGAAACATCACCACCTGCATCTTTGTCACCCACGACCGTGCCTTTGCCCGGCGGCTGGCGAACAGAATTGCCGAGCTGGACCGGGGCAGAATCTACGCCTTTTCCTGCGGCTACGACCAGTTTGTGGAGCGGCGCGAGGCACTGCTGGAGGCGGAAATTACCCGCATGGCCCTGTTTGACAAGAAGCTGGCCCAGGAAGAGGCCTGGATCCGTCAGGGAATCAAGGCCCGCCGTACCCGCAATGAAGGCAGGGTCCGGGCGCTGAAGGCATTGCGGGAGGAGTACCGCCAGCGTCGCACCCGTCAGGGCACCGCAACCATCCGGCTGCAGGAGGCAGAGCGCTCCGGCCGGCTGGTGATTGAGGCGGAACAGGTCGGCTTCAGCTATGGCGACCGGACCGTGATCCGCGACCTCTCTACCACCATCATGCGGGGTGACAAGCTGGGGATCATCGGCCCCAACGGCTCCGGCAAGACCACCCTGCTGCGACTGCTGCTGGGTGAGCTGGAGCCCCAGTCCGGCTCGATCCGGCAGGGCACCCGGCTGGAGGTGCTCTACATGGATCAGATGCGTGAGCAGCTTGATCCCCAGAAAAGCGTGGCTGAAAACGTGGGGGAAGGGAACGACACCCTGATCATCGCCGGCAAATCACGCCATATTATCGGCTACCTGCAGGATTTTCTGTTCTCGCCGGAACGGGCCCGCTCTCCGGTTTCAATCCTTTCCGGTGGCGAGCGCAACCGGCTGTTGCTGGCCAAGCTGTTCACCAAACCGGGCAACGTACTGGTGCTGGATGAGCCGACCAACGACCTGGATGCCGAGACCCTGGAGCTGCTGGAGGACCTGCTGATGGAGTACAGCGGCACCCTGCTGCTGGTCAGCCACGACCGGGAGTTCCTGAACAACGTGGTCAGCTCCACCCTGGCGATCAACGCTGACGGCACGGTCAAGGAAACGGTGGGCGGTTATGATGACTGGCTGCGGGAACAACAGCGTGAGGCGGCCCCGCCCGTTGCAGCAAAACCAACCCAGGAAAAGGGCAAACCGCAGAAAGAGCGGCCCCGCAAGCTCTCTTTCAAGGAAGAGCGTGAACTGGAGGGGTTGCCGGAGCGGATCACGGTCCTTGAGGCGGAACAGGAGCAGATCCACAGCACCTTGGCTGATCCTGAATTCTACAAAAATGCCGGGCCGGAGGTGGCGCGCCTCAACAGCCGTCTGGAAGAGCTGGATGCTGAACTGCTGGCCGCCTACGGACGCTGGGAAGAGCTGGAGGCGTTACGATGACGGTGCGCCTGTGCAGGCTGTTACAAAATAAAACCGACCGGTAACATGACATGACCCCTGAAGCGAAAGCACGACAGGAAATTGATCAAAAACTCGAACAAGCTGGCTGGGTTGTCCAGGATCTGAAAAAGATCAACCTGGGTGCCGGTCCGGGTGTTGTAGTGCGTGAATACCCAACTGATACCGGACCAGCGGATTATCTGCTGTTTGTGGATCGCCAGCCGGTCGGGGTAATCGAGGCCAAACCGGATAACACCATACTCACCTTTGTGGAAGACCAGACCGAACGCTACGCCCGCAGTACCCTTAAGTGGCGGATAACCTCCACACCACTGCGCTTCCTGTTTGAAAGCACCGGTCAGGTCATCCATTTTACCGACGGCGCTGACCCATCAGCCCGTGCCCGCGAGATCTTCTATTTTTTCAAGCCGGAACAACTTGCCGAATGGCTGCAGCAGCCTGAATCATTCCGTCGTCGCCTCAAGGCACAGATGCCGGAACTGCCGACCCGCAACCTGCGTGATTGCCAGATCAGCGCGGTGACTGGGCTGGAGAAATCTCTTGCCCAGAACAGGCCCCGCGCCTTGGTGCATATGGCAACCGGCGCTGGCAAAACCTTCACCGCCATTACCTCGGTCTACCGACTGCTCAAATATGGCGATGCCAAGCGGATTCTTTTCCTGGTTGATACCCGCAACCTGGGGAAACAGGCACATCAGGAGTTCATGGCCTACACCCCGCCCGATGATGCCCGCAAGTTTACGGAACTGTACAATGTACAGCGTCTGAATGGCCCCACCATTGACCCGGCAGCCAAGGTCTGCATCAGCACCATTCAGCGGATGTACTCCATCCTCTCGGGTGAACCGATTGATGAATCTGCCGAGGATGTGCCGCTGGACCAGATTGTCCAGACCAACAAGCAGGCCAAGGTGGTCCGCTACAACCCGGCTGTGCCGGTGGAGACCTTTGATGTCATCATCATTGATGAATGCCACCGCAGCATCTACAACCTCTGGAAGCAGGTGCTCGACTACTTTGATTCCTTCCTGGTGGGGCTCACCGCCACCCCTGACAAGCGCACCTTTGGTTTCTTCAACGAAAATATCGTTGCCGAATACACCTATGAGCAATCGGTGGCCGATGGCGTGAACGTGGGGTATGACGTCTACGAGATTGAAACCGAGATCACCAAAAAGGGGGCTGAACTGAAGGCCAAAGAATGGGTGGATCACCGCGACCGGCAGACCCGCAAGAAACGCTGGGCCGAGGCAGAGGAAGATCTTCTCTACACCGGCAAGGAACTGGACAGGTCGGTGGTCAACATCAGCCAGATCCGCAAGGTAATCCAGGCCATGAAGACGGCGGTGGAGACGCAGATATTCCCCAGCCGGAACGAGACCCCCAAGACCCTGATCTTTGCCAAGACCGACAGCCACGCCGACGACATAATCCAGATCGTGCGCGAGGTCTACAACCAGGGAAACGCCTTCTGTAAAAAAGTCACCTACAAGGCAGAAGAAGACCCGGACAGCATCCTTGCCAGCTTCCGCAACGACTATAACCCGCGCATTGCCGTTACCGTGGATATGATCGCCACCGGCACCGATGTAAAGCCTTTGGAAGTCTTGCTCTTCATGCGTGATGTCCGCTCTAAGGGGTATTATGAGCAGATGAAGGGGCGCGGCGTCCGCAGCCTTGACCATGATGCCCTGAAACGGGTATCCAACAGCGCTGACAGCGCCAAGAGCCGCTTTGTCCTGATTGATGCTGTGGGGGTGGAAAAATCCCTCAAGACCGAAAGCCGCCCGCTGGAGAAAAAGCCGTCAGTACCGCTGAAAGACCTGATGCTGGGTGTGGCCATGGGGCACCGGGATGAAGATACCGTACTCAGTCTGGCCAATCGTCTGGTGCGGCTGGCCAAGCAGCTGGATGACAAGGCCCTGGCGCGGATCGAAAAGAGATCCGGCGGGCTGACGGTTGGCGCTTTGGGCAAGACGCTGATTACCGCCATTGACCCTGATCGGGTTGTTGCAGCTGCCATTGCCACTGCCAAGGAAAAAGGGATCACCCGCACCGAAGAGACCCTGACCGAAGAGGAGCTGACCGCTGCCCGCGCCCAATGCGTGGCCGCTGCCTGCGCCCCCTTTGACAGCCCGGAACTACGGGATGAAATCGAAGCAGCCCGCCGGGAACAGGAGCAGGTCATTGACCATATCAATCTGGATCAGGTCACCTTCTCCGGGTACAGCGCCCAGGCTGAAGAGCAGGCACAGAAGGTCATCCAGAGCTTTGCCGACTACATTGCCCAACATAAGGATGAAATCCAGGCGCTCAGTTTCTTCTACCAGCAACCGTACCAACGCCGTACCCTCACCTTTGAGATGATCGAAGAGCTGCACGATGCCCTTTCCCGCCCGCCATTGATGCTGACCACCGAACGGCTCTGGAGCGCATACGCCCGGGTGAAAGGTTCGCAGGTGACCGGTGCCGATGCAAAACGGCAACTGACCGATCTGGTGGCACTGGTCCGTTTTGCCATCGGTTTGGATACAGAGTTGAAGCCGTTCCGTGATCAGGTGGACAGACGTTTTCAGGAATGGATCTTCCGCCACAATGCCAAACGCACCACCGCCTTCAGCACAGAGCAGACCGAATGGTTGCGGCTGATGAAGGATCATATCGCCTCCAGTTGCTCCATTGACCGTAATGATTTTGAGTATGCCGAGTTTGCCGCCAAGGGTGGCCTGCAGAAGGTCTGGGGGGTGTTTGGCGCGGAGCTGGATGGGGTGATGATGGAGATGAATGAGGAGTTGGTGGCGTAATGGTACTGGCTTCGACTGCGCTCAGCCAGCGGCGCCTCCCCGTTCCCGTGCTGGCTTCGACTTCGCTCAGCCAGCGGTAGGAGGTATGGTTTCTGGCTTCGACTGCGCTCAGCCAGCGGAACCGCAACCTCCCCCTGAACTAGTCCGTAACCGCTCCCTGAGCGCAGTCGAAGGGAGCATCCAGCGGGACTGTCCCAGCTCCCGTTCCCTGAGCGGAGGTGTTCCCGTTCCCTGAGCGCAGTCGAAGGGAACACACTCGAAGGGAGCGAACAGGAGAACTAAATGCCCTATATGTACATTCTCGAGTGTGCCGATGGCAGTTACTATACCGGCAGCACCTGGAATCTTGAAAAGCGCCTTTGGGAGCACCAACAGGGGATTGGTGCCCGTCATACAGCAAAGCGTCTTCCTGTAAAGCTGCTTTACTGCGAAGAATATGCGCGTATCGATGAAGCATATTTTCGTGAAAAACAGGTACAAGGTTGGGGCAGGAAGAAAAAGGAAGCCTTGATGGCTGGAAAATTTGATGCATTGCATCAGCTGGCCGTGTGCGGAAATGAAACGTCGCATTTGAGAGATGCTGGCTTCGACTGCGCTCAGCCAGCGGTGGGAGGTATGGTTTCTGGCTTCGACTGCGCTCAGCCAGCGGGGTCTCCCTGCTCCGGCTCCGGCTCCAGCTCCCTTTCCCGCACCCGCTCCCGCTCCCTGAGCGCAGTCGAAGGGAGCACAGCCGCAAGTGGAGACGCAAATGAATGAGGAGCTGGTGGCGTGAATTTAAATGACAATCTTCCCGATAGTTGGGCATTAACTGCCCTAGATCAGGTTGCTTATATTGAAATGGGGCAGTCACCTGACTCTCGTTTTTACAATGCCGAGGGCACCGGTTTACCATTTTTCCAAGGTAAGGCTGAGTTTGGGATTCGTTTTCCTGAAGTTAGAAAGTGGTGTTCCGAACCAACAAAGATAGCTGAGGCTGGAGACGTTTTGCTTTCTATTAGAGCACCTGTTGGGCCTACCAATATTGCCCAGGTTTGTTCTTGTATTGGACGAGGCCTTGCCGCTATTCGTGCAGAAAAGGGTGTGAATCAGCTTTATCTTTTCTATTTTTTTAGACACATAGAATCATGGCTGTCTGAACAGGGCACCGGTTCTACTTTTGCGGCAATTAGTGGTCAGTTTGTTAAGCAAATAGAGTTTGCTTTAGCCCCGACTGAAGAGCAGTTGCGCATCGTCGAAAAACTCGAAGAGCTTTTCTCTGATCTTGATGCCGGAGTAGCCGAACTCAAGGCCGCACAAAAAAAGCTGGCCCAATACCGCCAATCGCTGCTGAAAGCAGCGGTGGAAGGTTCACTTACTGCTGAATGGCGTACCAAAAACACACCCAAAGAAACCGGCGCGCAACTGCTGGAGCGTATCCTGAAGGAACGCCGCACCCGCTGGGAAGAGAAGCAGCTAGCCCGGTTCAAGGAACAGGGCAAAACTCCGCCCAAAGGATGGCAGGACAAATATCCCGAGCCGGTGCAGCCGGATACCACCAATCTGCCGGAATTGCCGGGGGGGTGGGTGTGGGCAAGCTTGGATCAGTTCTTCTGTGAATTAAGGAGTGGCACTGCCGAAACATCAGGGAGGCAAACAACGCCCTATCCTGTTTTGAAGTCAAGCGCGGTACGGCAAGGCAAGATTGATTTTCAAGCACTTAACTATTTGCAGCAGAAGCAGAGCACGCGAGCGGAGAATTATTTGGCAACCGGTGATGTTCTGATCACCCGACTCAGTGGTTCCGTCGAATACGTTGGTTGTTGTGCTGTCGTCCAAGATGTTCCGACTCAAGGAGTACAGTTTCCGGACCGTATTTTCCAAGGGAAGTTGGCACCATCATTTATGTGGCTCGGTGATTATTTGGCGTATTGTTTCCAGAGTGCTTACGTACGTATCATTATTGAGTCAGCGGCGAAATCAACTGCCGGACACAAGCGAATTTCACTGAATGACCTCTATCCTTTACCCATTCCATTGCCTCCTGCTGTCGAGATAAAAAGTATTATCCAGCAACTTTATAGTGGAATTGAACGCGCAGAAGCTGGAGAAATCGCAATTATCCACTCCCTCACCCAAGCCGCTGCCCAGCGCAAAAACATCCTCAAATCCGCCTTCTCCGGCCAGCTTGTACTGCAAGACCCCAACGATGAACCGGCAAGCCTGCTGCTGGAGCGGATACGGGCAGAGCGGCAGAAGGGTGAATCCAGCACCAAGAAGCGTAGTAGCCGCAAAAAGGTGGCTAAGCTATGAAAAAGCACTCAAAGACCACTCCAAGCCAGGTAACACCTGAGGTAATGCCGCTGCTTGCCGATTTACGCCGATTGATCGATGATGCCCGGCGCTCAGCAGCGGTGGCGGTCAACGCTGAACTGACGCTGATGTATTGGCGCATTGGCAAACGCATCCACGACGATGTGCTTCAAGGCGAACGGGCCGGTTACGGTAATCAGATTGTCGCCACACTGTCACGACAATTGAGCCTTGAGTACGGACGCAGCTTTAGTGAAAAGAACCTGCGTCATATGATGCGGTTTGCCGAGTCGTTTCCCTCTGAGGAAATTGTCTCGACACTGTCGAGACAATTGGCATGGAGTCATTTTCTCGAGCTGATCTACTTGAAAGATCCTCTGGCACGGGAATTTTACGCGAACATGTGTACTGTGGAGCGTTGGAGTGTACGTACCCTGCGTGACAGGATCGGTTCACTGCTTTTTGAACGTACCGCCTTGTCACGCAAGCCTGAAGAGTTGATCCGACATGAACTTGCTGCTCTGCATGCCTCGGATGTCATCTCGACCGGCATGGTGCTGAAAGACCCGTACCTGCTCGATTTCCTTGAGTTGCAGGATCGCTATCTGGAAAAAGACCTGGAAGACGCCATTTTGCGGGAGCTGGAAAATTTCCTGCTGGAGCTAGGCGCCGGTTTTTCTTTTGTGGCGCGACAAAAGCGGATTCAGTTGGATAACGATGACTTTTACATAGATTTGCTCTTCTACAACCGCAAGTTGCGGCGTCTGGTGGCCATTGACCTGAAACTGGACGATTTTCGCGCTGAATTCAAAGGGCAAATGGAACTGTATCTGCGCTGGCTGGCCAAGTACGATCAGGAGCCCGGTGACTTGCCGCCGCTTGGAATAATTTTGTGCAGTGGCAAAAAACATGAACAGGTTGAGTTACTTGAGCTGGACAAGGCTGGCATCCATGTTGCCGAATATCTGACTGTGTTGCCGCCGCGCGAACTGTTCCAAAAAAAGCTTCATGAAGCTATGATTCAGGCACGAGCACGTTTAGACCAAGGATAGTACGTCTGCCTAGCTCCTGTGGTAACGCTTTTTACCACAGGAGCTCAACAACGATAAAGGATTGACTCATGACCACCTCCGCCCTGATCCAGAAGGTCTGGAACTTCTGCCATACCCTGCGCGATGATGGCGTCGGCTATGGCGATTATCTGGAACAACTCACCTACCTGCTATTTCTGAAAATGGCGGACGAATACGCCCAGGAACCGTACAATCGGGATACCCATATCCCCAAGGGGCATGACTGGGCTTCGTTGCGTGGAAAATCCGGTGAACCGCTGGAGGCACACTATCTGGCTATTCTCCACAAACTGGGCACTGGTCCCGGCATGCTGGGGGCAATCTTCTTCAAGGCACAGAACAAGATCCAGGACCCGGCTAAACTGGCCCGTCTGGTACAGATGATTGATGCCGAGAAGTGGGTCGGCATGGACACCGACACCAAGGGTGACCTGTACGAAGGGCTGTTGCAGAAAAACGCGGAAGACACCAAGAGCGGCGCTGGCCAGTACTTCACCCCCCGGCACCTGATTGACGCCATGGTGGCCTGTATCAGGCCGGAACCGCTAAAGACCATTGCTGATCCTGCCTGCGGCACCGGCGGTTTTTTTCTTGGTGCCCACAAGTGGCTTACCCGGCCAGGGAGCCGTCTCGACAAAAAACAGAAGGAGTTTTTGCGCCACAAGACCTTTCACGGCAATGAGATTGTACCCAACACCCGCCGTCTCTGCCTGATGAACCTGTTTCTGCACAATATCGGCGAACTGGATGGTGAGCCGAACGTTGACCGTTCCGATGCCCTGATTTCAGAGCCCAAACAACGCTTTGACTACGTGCTGGCCAATCCGCCCTTTGGCAAGAAAAGCAGCATGACCTTCACCAACGAAGAAGGGGAAGAGGACAAGGACGCCCTGACCTACGAGCGCCAGGATTTCTGGGAAACCACCTCCAACAAACAGCTTAACTTCCTGCAGCATATCGCCTCAATGCTCAAAGAAACCGGCAAGGCAGCCGTGGTTCTGCCCGACAACGTCCTTTTTGAAGGGGGCGCTGGCGAAAAGATCCGCAAGAAACTGCTGGAAAACTGCGATGTTCACACGGTTCTGCGCCTGCCCACCGGTATCTTCTACGCCCAGGGGGTCAAGGCGAATGTGGTGTTTTTCGACGCCAGGCCGAAGGACGGGAAGATACAGACCAAGGGTGTCTGGTTTTATGACCTGCGCACTAACAAACATTTCACCCTGAAAACCAGAACACTGAAAGAGGAAGATCTAAAAGAGTTCATAACCTGTTACAACCCGGAGAATCGCCATGAACGCACGGAAGCTGAACGCTTCAAGTATTTCTCCTATGATGAACTGATTGCCCGCGACAAGGCCAGCCTGGATATCTTCTGGCTAAAGGATGACAGCCTTGATAATCTGGACGAACTACCTGCGCCTGATGTCCTGGCGCAGGAGATTATTGATCATCTGGAAGCGGCGTTGAATTCTTTCAGGGATGTGGCGGCAGGGTTGGCTGTCAAATAACGCCTTGATGTGTTTCATGAATAGATTGGAGACGTTGCGATGACAGCAGGCGATCCTTTACACGGCATCACCCTGGAAACAATAGTGAAGACGCTGGTTGAGCAGATCGGCTGGACTGCAATGGGCAAAGCTGTTGAGATCCGCTGCTTTACCCATGATCCGGACATCAAATCCAGCCTTACCTTTCTGCGCCGCACCCCCTGGGCCAGAGCCAAGGTCGAAGAGCTCTATCTTCGACAGAAAGCGACAACCTGTGAAAAACACTGACATCTCCTTTGACTCCCTTGGGCTGCGCCCTGAACTGTTAAGCGCCATTGCCAGCCTGGGGTATATCAGCCCCACCCCGATTCAGGCCGAGGCGATTCCGGTGATTTTTGAGGGGTGCGACCTGCTTGCCGGAGCCCAGACCGGCACCGGCAAGACCGCGGCCTTTGCCCTGCCGATAGTGCAGATGCTGGCTGAAACCACCCCCGCAGAGAAGCGCAGAAAGCCACGTGCCCTGGTGCTGGTGCCCACCCGTGAGCTGGCCGCCCAGGTCAGCGACGAGATGAACCGCTATGCCCGCCGTCTGTCGCTGCGTTCAACCATGATCTATGGCGGCGTAACCATTCAGGCCCAGATTGAACGGCTGCACCGTGGTGTTGATATTGTGGTGGCAACGCCGGGACGGCTGCTGGATCATGCAGAACGGGGCACAATTGACCTGTCGCGGATCAAGTTTCTGGTGCTGGATGAGGCAGACCGGATGCTGGATCTGGGCTTTATTGATGAGATCAAAAAGGTGGCAGAGTACCTGCCTGCCAAGCATCAGGCGCTGTTATTTTCGGCCACCTATTCACAAAATATCAAACAGTTGGCTGATCAGCTACTGGATCACCCCAGACGGGTTGAGGTGGCTCGCCGCACCCTGACCGCTGAGGCCGTGACCCAGGCGGTGTATCAGGTGGAGCGCAGCCGTAAACGGGAGATGCTGTCGTTTCTGATCCGTAAAAACGGCTGGAATCAGGTGCTGGTCTTTACCCGTACCCGCTACGGCGCAGACAAACTGACTGAAGAACTGCTGTTTGACGGGATCAAGGCGGCTGCCATCCACAGTAACAAGAGCCAGTCGATCCGCACCCGTACCCTGGCGGAATTCAAACAGGGGCTGTTCCGGGTGCTGGTGGCAACCGATGTGGCTGCCCGCGGACTGGATATTGAACGGCTGCCCCATGTGGTCAACTATGACCTGCCCCAGGTACCTGAAGATTATGTGCACCGGATCGGTCGCACCGGCCGTGCCGGAGAAGAGGGGATCGCCATCTCGCTGGTCAGCCAGGAAGAACAGATCCTGCTGGCTGCCATCGAAAAGCTGGTCAAGCAGAGCATCCCGCGCCAAAGCCTTGCAGAATTTCCTCAGTATGCGGTCAGGCGGACCGTAAAGGCAAAGGAAGGTAAGCTGGCTAAAGAGCAGGCCAAACCAAAGAAGACAGAAGTTAAAGCTGCAACCCCCAAGCGGAAGAAGGTGGTGCCGGAGCGTCCTGCCCCCAAGACCGGCCGCCGGGGACAGCGGTCAGGCAGATAAAAGGATCAACCTCTGCAGATACTCCAGCCGGGGAGCAGCTGTTCAGACAGCGCTGCAGCAGCGATCACTTTTTGCTCAAACGGAAAAAACAGCCCCCGGCCTGCCCCTGCTGGATCTAACTGCTTGCGTAATCAAAAAATTGTGGTACCTCTATATGCCTCACAGCAGCCCGGCATACCCAGGCTGTATGTATGGTGAATCACAACTCCGAGCATGACAGGTTTGGTATGGCAGATACCGGCAACGTCCCCCGTTTTCCCCGATCAGCGGTTCCCGCCCCCCACCCCCAAAGCGGTTTCTGTTACCGGTACATCCCTTTCCTGGTGCTTCTGGTAACGCTCTTCCTCTCGTACCAGACCTGGAAAAACACCCGGCTGCTGACTCAGCAGGAACTGCAGTTAAACTTCGATCACCACACCAAAGCGGCCTATGACAACATCATACGGCGAATGGCCGCCTATGAGCAGGTATTGCGCGGTGTACAAGGCTTTTTTGAAGCATCCCGCTCGGTGAGCAAACATGAATTTGCCATGTATATAACCACGTTGCGTCTTGAAGAAAGTTATCCGGGCATTCAGGGGATCGGCTTTGCGCCACAGCTCCGGCATGACCGGAAGGCCGCCCATATCGCAGCCATGCGAGCTGAAGGGTTCCATTCCTATACCCTCTGGCCGGTCGGTACCCGCCGGCAATATGCGCCGGTCATTTATCTTGAGCCGACCAACGAACGGAACCGGAAGGTCTTCGGGTACGATCTGCTGTCTGAATCCTCCCGGCGAGAGGCACTCGAACGGGCGCGTGACAACGGAACCGCCGCCCTGACCGCCAAACTGCAACTGGTGCAGGAGGGCAGCCGGAACCCCCAGCCCGGCTGCATCATGTACCTGCCTGTCTACCGGCACGGGTCGGCACACAGATCGATTGAACAACGGCGTGCTGAGCTGGCGGGATGGGTCTCGGCGCCTTTCCGGATGAATGATCTGATGGTTGGTATTCTTGGCCCACAGAACGATACGCTTGATATTGAGATTTATGACGGCAACGAGATTTCGGACAAGGCCTTGCTGTACGATAATGACACCGCCCGCCATACCAGCGGCCCGGCCCCCCGTTTTCAATCCCGGCGCTCAATCGAGATTGGCGGACGTCAATGGACCATGATTACCAGCTCCATGCCCGGCTTTGAAAAAACGGTCCATAAGCGTGAACTGACGCTGGTTGCCGTAGCGAGTATCGGAGGCAGTCTCCTGCTCAGCCTGATTACCTGGTTGCTGGTATCAGCCCGCAGCAATGCACTCAGGGCAGCCTACAATGCACGCTTAACCGCCCACGCCCTTCAAGAGGCAGAGAAACTGGCTCAAATCGGCCATTTTGACTATGATCCCCGCAGCGATAAGACTTACTGGTCAGAAGGGCTGGAGCGTATCTGGGGGCTTGAGCCGGGCAATCATTATCGTCAGTTCAAAGAATTTCTTGCAACCGTACACCCTGACGACCTGCAGATCATCCTTGACTCTGATGCCGACAAAAGCTGGCATGAAACCAACAATGAGTACCGCATCATCCGCGCTGACGGAGAAATCAGGCACATCTATTCCTACGGGTACCGGGAATCTGCCCCGGACGGCACCATCACCCGCGTTTTCGGTATCAATCAGGATATCACCGAGCGCAAACGGGCTGAAGAAGCGATCATCCGTTCACGGGATTACTATCTCCAACTGCTTGAAAACTTTCCGTCACTGATCTGGCGGGCCGGACTTGACGGCAAATGCGATTATTTCAATCGCACCTGGCTTGCCTTTACCGGTCGCAGCATGGCCCAGGAACTGGGCTACGGCTGGGCTGAAGGGGTCCATGCCGATGACCTGCCGGCCTGCCTGAGTACCTATTACGCGGCATTTGAAAGCCGCCGGTCTTTCACCATGGAGTACCGGCTGCGCCACCATGACGGCTCATACCACTGGATCGTTGACCATGGCAGTCCCCACCTTGACGCAGAGGGCTGTTTTATCGGCTATATCGGCAGTTGCTATGACATTAATGCCCAGAAAAATGCCGAGCTGGCCCTCAAGGAGACCCATGAGCAACTGGAGCAACGGGTGGCTGAACGGACGGCCGCCCTGACTGAAGCAAATCAACAGCTTCTGGAGAGCAGGACGCTGCTGAAAAACACCCAGCAGCAGGCCCGGCTCGGCAGTTGGTCCTGGGACATTGCCAGTGACCGGATGACCTGGTCAGACGAGCTCTACGCCATTTTCGGATGGAGCCGGGATCTGGCTGCTCCCGGCTATCACCAGCACGGCATGCTGTTTACTCCCCACAGTTACGCCTGTTTAGACAACGCGTTTGCCCGTGTACTTGCAACTGGCGAGGCCGGCATACTTGATCTGGAGCTTGAGATTGTTCGTACAGACGGCATCCACCGCTTCTGCCTGCTGCACGGCGAGGCCGTGCAGGATGATACCGGTGCGATCGTGCAACTGCGCGGCTCCCTGCAGGACATCACTGAGCGCAAGCAACTTGAAGAGCAGCTGTTTGAGGCACGCAAGCTGGAATCAATCGGCCAGATAGCCGCCGGTGTCGCCCATGAGGTCAGAACACCATTAAATGCAATCCTTTCGATTACTGAGGCCCTGTTTCATCAGCCGCAGATAGGGCATAACCCTGAGTATGATCAGTTTCTGCACCATATCCGGACTCAGGTCAACCGGCTCTCTCTGTTGATGAACGACCTCCTGGCGCTGGGCAAGCCGATCCCCACTTCAAGCCTGCACCCTGTCCCGCTGAGTGAACTCTGCCGCGACACGATCTCGATCTGGCAGCAATCGGCCACAGGAACGGCCCGCCCGGTTGACTTCCAGAGCCATATTTCCGGCACTGCAACCGTACTGGTAGACGGTATCAAACTCCAGCAGGCACTGTTTAACCTTCTTGAGAACGCCTCCCAGCACAGCCCTGCCCGGTCCGCCATCACGGTGGCACTGACCACCGTCCCCAGCCGCGAAATGGCCTGCATCAGAATATCCGATGCCGGCAACGGTATTCCACTCGGGCAGCTTGACAAGGTATTTGAACCGTTCTATTCCAACCGGAAGGGTGGAACCGGCCTTGGCCTGGCTCTTGTCAAACACTTTATTGAAAACATGGGTGGCACGGTACGCCTCTGGAATAATGACCCGCCACCGGGCTGCTCGGCTGAAGTCTGCGTCCCCTTACGCGATGGAGATAGTGCATGAAGACACATATTTTGTTGGTGGAGGACGATGTTGCAAGCCGGTTCGGCTTTATCCATTTTTTCTCTCGCGAAGGCTACGCCATCACTGAGGCAACCGGCATCGCAGAGGCAACAGAGGCTATCGCCGGTCAACGTTTTGATGCCGTTATTCTGGACAACAACCTGCCGGACGGAAACGGCATAGATTTTATCAGTACCGTACGGACCTATGACGGAACGGTTCCCATCATCATTATTACCGGCACAGCGGATATCCCCCTTGCGGTTGAGGCGATGCAACGCGGCGCAGACAATTTTCTGACCAAACCGGTAGACAACGCAGGTCTTTCGGCTTTTTTGAAAAAGACTCTTGAGATCGGCGTCTTGAAGAGACGTGTGGTTGCGCGCCAACGGCTTGAGAAACAGGAGGAGATGTTCTGGGGGAACAGCGCTGCCATGCGCCAGGCCTTTGATCTGGCACGAATTGCAGCCGAGAGCGACAGCCCTGTACTGCTGACGGGTGAGACCGGCACCGGAAAAGGGATGATCGCCAAATGGATTCACCGTAACAGCAGCCGGTCAGACAATGAATTCGTTGAAGTCAACTGTTCCTGCCTGCGGGGGGAGCTGCTGGCACGTGAAATTTTTGGAAACGCCCGGGGGGCTTTTACCTCGGCCGATCAGGATCGCAAGGGCCTGCTTGATATAGCGGACCGGGGCACCCTGTTTCTGGACGAAATCGGTGATATGGGACTGGAAGTCCAGGCCCAGTTTCTCAAGGTGCTTGAGGAAAAGACCTATCGCCGCCTTGGGGATGTGAAGCTGCTACGAAGTAATTTCAGGCTGATCTGTGCCACCAACCGGGAAATTGCAAATCTGCTCAAAAAAGGGTTGTTCCGGCAGGACCTACTCTTCCGGATCAACCTCATTACTATCGCAATCCCCCCCTTAAGACAACGCATGGAAGATCTCCCAGCCATTATCGCAGCAATACTGCGCTCTCTGGGAAGAGACGACACCGGCGTCGGCCCGGAGATCATGGCCCTGCTACGCGGCTACACCTGGCCCGGCAACTTCCGCGAACTGCATAATGTCCTGGAACGCGCACATCTTCTGGCCCGCGGCGGCTCCCTGCTCCCTGCCTATTTCTTCGGACTGAACGGAGCCGCTGCCCCTCTTCCAGCTTCTGCTGCACCGGTCCCTCGCGCCCTGAAACCGCTTGATATGCAGCAGATTCAGCAGGCTCTGGATGAGGCTGATGGCTGTGTCGAAAAGGCGGCTGCACTGCTGAATGTCTCTCGGGCAACCCTCTATCGCAGGCTCAAGCAGAACGGAGAATAGGGCAGCCCGCAGCAGCATGCCGTTTCAAACCAACAAGGCCGTTTCAGTCTCATCTCAGCGTCTCACCACTCTGCCGGCCGTGTGAGACGCTACACCGGGAACTTACTGTTATCACTCACAGTTGTCCTTCAAAGACATTATGGCACTGATTTTGTAACACCGCCACAGATTGTAACCACCCCAGCCTCCGGCCAGCAGACGTCAGTCACGCTGGCAACTCCGATTCCAGTGCAGGGATGCCATCAAGGCGGCGAAACAGTCGGCGATGCAGGTGTAGACGCCGTACACCGAGAAGCCGAAGACACGCCAACGCAGAAACAACCTTGCACCGGAGCCGGCATAACACGGCAGGGAAATTCAGGATGATTCGACATGGTTCGTATTCGGCGTGCTGTCATGACAACAATTGTACTGCTACTCCTGATCTGTCTGCAGATTGCGGCCTCTGCAGAGGAGCGCGAGGTAACGATCGGGGCCCTGGCCAACAATGGCCGGGAGGCCGCACTCGAACAATGGCGGCAACATGCCGGATACCTTGCGGATAAACTGCCGAACTACCGTTTCAAAATTATTCCCCTTGATTTCGATGCCCTCTACCCGGCGGTTCGTAAAGGCCTTGTCGACTTTGTGATCGTCAACACCGGCCAATATGTGGAGCTGGAGGCGGATGCAGGCATCAAACGGATTGCAACGCTCAGTAGCCGCGGCCCTGCCGGCAACTATACCGTCTTTGGCGGGGTACTGATTACCCGCAATACCCGCAATACCCGCACCGACCCGGCAACACTGGCTGATCTGCGCGGCAAAAAACTGCTCGTGCCGGATACCACGTCATTTGGCGGCTGGCTGATGCAGCGGAGGGAGCTGAAAGCTGCGGGAATCGAGCAGTCAGAGCTGGTGCTTGAGTCTACCGGCTCCCACGAGGGTGTGGTACGGGCACTGTTGGAGGGAAAGGCCGACGCCGGAGCAGTAAGGACCGGTGTCCTGGAACGGATGGCCGAGGAAGGGACGCTTGACCTCAACGCGATCAGGGTCATCAACGAGCTGCAGACTCCCGACTTCCCTTTCAGACACAGCACCAGGCTCTATCCTGAATGGTCATTTTCAAAGCTGCACCATACCAGCGAGCAGTTATCCCGGCAGGTGGCCATTGCACTGCTCAGCCTCCCGGAACAGAGCGCCGCCGCCGAGTCGGCCAACATCGGCGGCTGGACCATTGCTGCAGATTATGCCGCCGCCCATGAGCTCTACCGGGAACTCAAGCTGGGACCGTATCGCGGGGCAGGCAGGTTCAACCTTACGGATGTCCTCCACAAATACCGGTTGCTTGCACTCTTGGCACTACTGATTATCTGCCTGCTTGTCCTGGCTACCGTGCTGGTTGTGCGGGCAAACCGGCGCCTGACCCATACGCTGCAGGAACTTGAGCTGCAACGGAAAACCACCGACTGGGCGCTGGATAACCTGAATGAGCAGACCGTGCAACTGGAGCAGACCAATGAAGAGCTTCAGACCATAAATGAGCAGCTCCTCACCACCAACAATGAGCGGGGTCTGCTGCTTGAGGCCCTGCGGTCAAGCGAAGATCAGCTGCGTGCGATCCTGGACTCCACCGCTGAGGCGATCTACGGCACCAACCTGCAAGGCATCTGCACCTTCTGCAATGCGGCCTGCCTGCGCATGCTGGGCTATGACGATCCAGCGCAGTTGATCGGTAAAAACATGCACCACCAGATTCACCATAGCCACCGCGATGGGTCGGCCTTTCCCGAGGAGGAATGCCGCATCTCGCAATCCTTCAAGGAAGGGCAGGGAATACACGTCGATGACGAGGTCTTCTGGCGGCGTGACGGCAGCTGTTTTCCGGTTGAATACTGGTCCTACCCACAGTATCAGGACGGCCGGATCGTCGGCACGGTGGCAACCTTCATGGATATCACCGAACGGATCAAATCCCATTCGAGTCTGCTGATGTTGTCACGGGCCGTTGAAAACAGTCCGGCGATCGTGGTAATCACCGATCATGCCGGTTCAATCGAATACGTTAACTCAAAATTTGTCGAGATCACCGGATTTGCGGCTGAAGATGCACTTGGTCATAACCCGCGGATTCTGAATGCCGGTGTGCAGTCCAAGGAATTTTACCGGCAGATGTGGGACACCATCAATGCCGGGCAGGAGTGGCGGGGAGAGTTCTGCAACCGCAAGAAAAACGGTGAAATGCACTGGGAACATGCCTCCATATCGCCGATCCGTGATGATCATGGACGCATTACCCATTTTGTTGCGGTCAAGGAAGATATTACGGAAAGCAGGCGTATTGCCGATGAACTGCGGCGCGCCAAGGAAGAGGCTGAGGCCGGCAACCGTTCCAAGTCGGAGTTTCTGGCCAATATGAGCCATGAGATTCGTACCCCGCTCAACGCCATCATCGGCTTTAACACCCTGGCGCTGGAAACCCAGCTTACGGCCCAGCAGCATGACTATCTGTCGCGTGTCAATTTTGCCGCCACGTCATTGCTGCGGATTATCAACGAAATACTCGATTTTTCAAAGATTGAGGCGGGCAAGCTGGAATTTGAACATGCGGTGTTCAACCCTCGCGAGGTGTTGCAGAACATCATCAATCTCTTTCAGCAGCAGGCCGCGCACAAGGGGCTGTCACTCGAACTGCACTGTTCCGACAACCTGCCTGCAGAGCTTGTGGGCGACTCGGTCCGGCTGGGGCAGGTGCTGGTCAACCTGGTGGGCAATGCCGTCAAGTTCACTGAACAGGGGGCGGTCTCTCTATACGCATCGCCCACGGAATACGGCTGTGAGAATGTCACGCTGGAATTCTCTGTCCGTGATACCGGTATCGGGCTTGCCCCGGACAAACTCACCAAACTGTTTCAGCCCTTCACACAAGCCGACGGATCGATTACGCGCAAATTTGGCGGCACCGGTCTGGGACTGTCGATCTCCAAGCGGATTGTTGAGCTGACCGGAGGTCATATCTGGGCAGAGAGCGAGCCCGGTTACGGCTCTGTCTTCTCCTTCAACATGCCCTTCAGCTTCCCGGCAGCCGGCTCAGCCGCTGCCCGGCAGTGCAGCGCCACGCAGCAACCTGCTGAACTCCCTGCACTGCTGCCGTACCAGGCACCACCACAAAGGCTGACTGTGCGCCCCGGTGCCGCAGACGAGCTCGCAGGTCTCCGTATCCTGCTGGTGGAAGACAACGAGATGAACCGGACCCTGGCGGTTGAGTTGTTACGGCGCAGGGGTGCGCAGATAGACAGCGCGGTCAACGGCTGTGAAGCGCTGGCCAGGATACTGCACGAAGCGGCCCCCTACGACATCGTATTAATGGACCTGCAGATGCCGGGCATGGATGGCTATGAAGCCACCAGAAAGATCCGGGCCGACCTGCGCTTCAGCGCACTTCCGATAATCGCCGTCACTGCGCATGCCATGGTCGAAGAAAGAGACCGGTGCCGGGAGGTCGGCATGAACGGCTACCTGACCAAACCGTTGAACGTCCCGGAAATGATCAATCTGATCAGGGAGACAACCAACCGGGGCAGCCTGCCAGTCAATCCGGCGCCTGCAGCGTGCGAGACAGACTGCTCACCGGACATTCCGGGCCTTGACGTGACCGGCGCCCTTGAGCGGATCGATGATGACCTGCCCCTGTATCTCTGGTTACTGCGTACCTTTGTTGAAAAACATGGCAGTGCGGCGGCAGAGATCGCGGCAGCCTGTGCACACGGCAACACGGTGGCTGCCAAACGCCGTGCCCATACCGTCCGGGGGGCAGCAGGTGCGATCGGCGCCGATCTGCTGCTGGAGCAGGCCGGAGAGCTGGAAGAGCTGCTGGGTAGCGAGACCGGGCAGGAGGGCATGTTGGAACAGATCGCCGCATTTGAATCGACATTACGGGCACTGACGCAGCAGCTGCGACGCTTCCTCAAGCTGCCGGATATAGACGGTGACGCCCCGGCCGCCACAGAACGTGAACTGGTGCAGGCACATGAGGTGATCTCCCGCCTGAGAGATTACCTGCGCAATCAGGATGGCCATGCGGTCCGCTACCTGCAGGAATCCTGTTCAGAGCTGACCGCAGTATCCGCCACAGAACTGAAACGCCTGCAACAGCAGCTTGCCAGCTATGACTATGATGCCGCCCTCGAACAGTTGCGGACCATCTCGCTACGGCTCGGCATCAGCGCGGAACAGCAGGGACACCAACAGGACGGGGCATGCTGATGTTCCCAAAGGAGCACCCCGCCTATACCGTTCTCCTGGTTGACGATAATCCGGAAAATATCCGTCTGCTGGATGAGGCGCTGCGCGATGAGTACACCATCAAGGTTGCCACCCGCGGTGAAAAGGCACTGGAGATTGCCCGCAGCATGCCGGTCGACATTATCCTGCTCGACATCATGATGCCCGGCATGAATGGCTTTGATACCTGCCGCCAGCTCAAGGCGGACCCCGCCACCCGGGGGATTCCGGTCATTTTTGTCTCCGCACGGGGAGAGGTCGAGGATGAATCCGTAGGCTTTGCCTGCGGTGGCGTTGACTACATCACCAAGCCGGTCCGTTTTCCTGTGGTGCGTGCCCGGCTCAGGACCCACCTGGCGCTCTACAGCCAGGAGCGCACGCTTGAACAGCTGGTCCGGCAGCGCACCACTGAACTGGCAGAGAGCCGCATGGAAATCCTGCAATGTCTGGGACGGGCAGCGGAGTATCGCGACAATGAGACCGGCAGGCATGTCATCAGGATGAGCCACTACTGCTACATCATCGCCAAGGCCTATGGTGTCTCCGATGACGAGGCCAACCTGCTCCGCACTGTCTCACCAATGCATGATATCGGCAAGATCGGCATCCCTGACAGCGTGTTGTTGAAGCAGGCCCGCCTCAATGCGGATGACCGTGCCATTATTCAGCAGCATTGCGCCATCGGGCACAACATTCTCGGCACCCATCCGTCACCGCTCTTGCGCTCCGCTGCCATGGTTGCCCTTACGCACCATGAGCGCTGGGACGGCAATGGCTACCCGAACCGGCTGCACGGCGAAGACATCCCGCTCTTCAGCCGGATCCTTGCCATAGCCGATGTCTTTGACGCCCTCACCAGCTGCCGCCCTTACAAGCAGGCCTGGCCGCTGGCAGATGCCGTCGAAGAGATACAGCGCTGCAGCGGCAGCCACTTTGAGCCTGCAGTTGTCGAGGCCTTTTTAAGGAGCCTGCCTGCCATTGAGGCCATTCATACGCAATATGCCGACTCCGGCGAGCCGGCTTCCAGCAGCTCAACCACTTACCAATCGGTTGATAGCACCGAATAATTCCAGACAGGAGAACACCATGTCCCTCACCACCGCAGACCTCGACCAGCCCGTTGAAATCAGCAATGACATTTTCTGGGTCGGTTCCGGCAGCAAGGCCTTCCTCAGCAGAAACTGTTACCTGCGTATCTTCAAAGGTGGCGGCAATGTCGCCAACATGCTGATCGATCCGGGGCCGGCCAGCGATCTTGACGACCTGATCACCAAGGTGACCAAGGTTCTGGGAGACATCACCAAGGTGAACCTGATCTTCATCAATCACCAGGACCCCGACGTTGTCGGCAATGTCCCCTATCTGGGCAAGATCAATCCGCGCCTCACGGTTCTGGCCTCTGAAGACACCTGGCGTCTGGTCAGCCTGAACAGCCCCAAGGTCGGTTTCAAAGCGATTGAGCGCTTCAAAAATCTCAGGATCTCGCTGAATACGCAACAGTACCACCGGCTCCAGTTCATCCCGACCCCCTTCTGCCACTTCAGAGGGGCTTGCATGCTGTACGATCTGGAATCACGGATACTCTTTACCGGAGATTTCATGGGCGGTATTGCTGCCACCGGACTTGAGGCGACCGAGGCCAACTGGGCCGGTATCAAGGCCTTTCATCAGCTGTACATGCCCAGTAATGAAGCGATCCGCAAGGCTGTCCAGAAGATCAGGGAGCTTGATCCGCCGCCGCTGATGCTTGCCCCTCAGCATGGCGGCATTATTCAAGGGGCCCTGATTGAGGAATTTCTCAGCCGGATGGAAGAACTGCCGGTGGGACTTGATATCATTTCATCGCTGGAGGGTAAGTTTTCACTGTTGATCGCCTCTCTGAACGAGATTATCGGCACCTTCAAAGAGATCAGCGATGAACAGACAGCCCGCCGGGTACTGGCCTATTTTGAACCCGACGGCAGTTATCCTGCGCTGGTCGCCATGTCCCAGGACGGCACCGTCACCGACATCAAGGGTGATCCGCTGGAGGTGGTTGAGGCCCTGATCAAGGTATTTTTGCGGCATGTCGATGCTGAGCAGCAGAATATCCTCAAGGCAAAGATCTCACGCAGTCTGCTTGAGCATAACCTGCCCCCCTTCGACCTCTTGCTGGCCCAGGATGATGTTGCAAGCGACATCCTGCTGGAAGATCTCTGATAGAAACGGCAGGCCCTGCGACGGCAACACCATTAGCTTTCCGGGAGGATGCAGTGCTGAAAAACATCAATATCGTCAATAGAGTACTGTTGATTGGCACGATCATGAGCGCATTGGTGCTGGTCTGCGCCCTTGCCTATTATCTGACGGTTCGGGACAACACCAGGCGGCTCACGACGTTGCACGCCGTCCATGTGATCACGGCAATGAATCTGGGCGAAATCTACGCACAGGGGCTGCAGACGGAACAGGCGGTCAGGAATATCGTTATCAATCCGCAGGACGAGAAGGCCGCACGGAACTTTGCCAGGGCACTGGAAGAGTTTGACCGGCTCTATACGAAGACGCTTGCTGCTGCCAAAGGCGGAGATTACGGTACAAGGCTCGAACAGGCCCGCCCGATGTGGGACAAAGGGGTTGTGTTGAAGAAGGAGATCAGCTCCCTGGCCCGGGCCGGTAATCGTGACGCCGCCTTTCACCTGCTGGTGGATGAAGAGACACCGGTATGGCGCAGCTTCAAAGACGCGATCCTGCAGCTGCAAAAAGAGGCGCAAAAAACGCTGCAACTTGAGGCCGCTGCGATCAACAGCCATATGGAGAGGACGTTCCGGCTCAACATGGCGATCTTTGTCCTGACCGTCGTCGTAACCATCACCCTGCTGCTGCTATTGGCAAAGAGTCTCAGGCGGCGGCTGGGCTACATCACCGAACGTCTGAAAGATATCACCACCGGTGAGGGTGATCTGACCAAGCGGATTGAGATGGACAGCAGTGATGAGCTGGGGATAATGGCCGGCTATTTCAATCAGGCCTGGGACAAACTGGACCATATGATCGCCCAGGTGGTGGAACACGCCACCCTGGTAGGGACCTATGCCGGACAGCTGGCCATCGAGTCGCAACGGATCGTGCGCAGCTCCCGTGAGATCGCCGTTCAGTCATCTGCTGTAGCAACTGCAAGCGAAGAGATGTCGGCCACCTCAAACGACATTGCCCGCAACTGCTCCATGGCAGCCGAAAGCTCCAGTCTTACCAGCAGGGTTGCCAGCAGCGGCCAGGGAGTGGTGCAGCAGACCATCAACCGAATGGGCTCCCTGAAACAGGAGGTGCAATCGTCGGCAACGGTCATTGCCCAGCTTGGCGCCAGCTCGGAGAGGATCGGCCAGATTGCCGGTACCATTCAGGATATTGCCGACCAGACCAATCTGCTGGCCCTGAATGCTGCCATTGAGGCGGCCCGGGCCGGAGAACAGGGACGCGGCTTTGCCGTGGTGGCCGACGAGGTCCGTGCCCTGGCAGAGCGAACCGCCAGGGCCACCCGCGAGATCGGCGAAATGATCGCCTCAATCCAGTGCGAGACCGGCCAGGCAGTTGCAGCGATGCAACGTTCGGTTGCGGAGGTGGACCAGGGCGTCCATGAAGCCAATGAATCGGGCACGGCGCTGGGGCGGATCATCGGCCAGGTTGATGACGTTGCCATGCAGGTCAGCCAGATCGCCACTGCCGCCGAAGAGCAGACCGCCACCACGGTTGAGATCGTCGGCAATATCGGCAGGATCTCTGAGTCGGTCGACACCTTTGACCGGGCTGCCGCCTCGGTAAACAGCAAGGTACAGCAACTGCTTGACCTGGCTGAACTGCTCAAGCAATCCACCGCAGCCTTCAAGGTAGACACCCAGCCGATGCTGATCCTGGATACGGCCAAGTCCGATCATGTACTGTTCGTCAACCGGATTGAGCGCTGCCTGGAGGGCAAGGAGAACATTCAGCCCGACGCGCTGTCCGACCACACCTCCTGCCGCTTTGGTAAATGGTACTTCAGCGCCGGCAAGGAGTTGTGCTCCCGCGCCCCCAGCTTCCAAACCATCAACGCCCCCCATGAGCGGATCCACCGCCTGGCCAAACAGGCTGTCGCATTACGCAATGCCGGTGACCTTGCCCAGGCCGAGCAGGTCATGCAGGAGATTGAAGACATCTCCGGCGAGATCGTGCAACTGCTGGACAACGTCAAAAGCGAGTGCCGTCACTGACCATGCAGTACCAGCACCCCTGCCCTCAACCCTGACCAGCATCCGTAACCACCGCGAAGCCCGCAACGGGCTATCCGGTGGTTACGCCTCCTTCCTGCAGAGCACCCGATTTACCATTGAATTTTCGAGATTTTACGCTAGACTTGTCCCTTCACAGGAGGTCACGTGCTGCGTCCAGCCACCCTTTGCATAGCCCTGTTTTTCTGCCTGTTGCTACCATTCAGCGCCTTAGCCAGGCCGATCATCGTCGGCGGTGACCGGGACTATCCCCCCTACGAATTTCTCGATCCAAACGGAAAACCGGCCGGTTACAATGTGGAGCTGACCAGGGCGATAGCCGAGGTGATGGGACTGCAGGTGGAGTTCCGGCTGGGGGGCTGGTCCGAGCAGCTGCGGGATCTGAAGGAGGGCCGGATCGATCTGCTGCAGGGGATCTCCTGGTCGGAGCAGCGGGCCGCCCAGATTGACTTCATCCCGCCCCACACCGTTGTCAACCACGCCATCTTTGCCCGCAGGGAATCGCCGGTGGTCAGTTCACTGGCCGAGTTGAAGGGCAAAAAGGTCACCCTGCACCGTGACGGGATCATGCATGAACAGCTAAGCCGTCTGGGCTACGGCCCGGACCTGGTGCCCACCTCCACCCCGGCCGATGCCCTGCGGCTGCTGGCCGCAGGCGGCTGCGACTATGCGGTGGTCGCCATCGTGCCGGGCATGTACATCATCCGCGAATACAAGCTGACCAACCTGGTGCCGGTTGCCCGCAGCATTGCCGCACAGAAATACGGCCATGCCGTGCGCAAGGGCAACGGCGAACTGCAGGCCAAACTGACCGAAGGGCTGGCAATCCTGAAAAAGACCGGCCAGTACGACGAAATCCACACCAGATGGCTGGGGGTGCTGGAGCCGGAGGGCCTGGCCATTGCCAAGGCGATCAGGCTGGCAGCCCTGGTCGTGGTGCCGCTCTTGCTGGTACTGGGGGGGATGGCGTTCTGGTCCCGCTCACTGCATCAACAGGTGGCCTTGCGGACCGCCGACCTGACCCGTGAGATTGCCGAGCGGACCACTGCCGAGCAGGAGCTGCGCCGTAACCAGCAGCAGCTGGTGCAGGCCGACAAGATGGCAGCCCTGGGGGTGCTGGTCTCCGGGGTCGCCCATGAGATCAACAACCCGAACGGCCTGATCCTGCTGAACATGCCGATCCTGAAAGATGTCTGCGCTGATGCCCTGGAGCTGCTGGAACAGCACTGCCCGGATCAGGATCAGATCCGGCTGGGTGGGCTGCCGTACCGGCGCATCCGGCAGGAACTGCCCCAAATGCTGGATGAGATGCAGGACGGTGCGCGGCGGATCAAGCGGATTGTGGAAGACCTGAAGGACTTTGCCCGCCAGGATGATGCCGCCCTGATGGAGCCGCTGAACCTGAACCATGTCGTTCAGGCTGCGGTACGGCTGGTGGAGCGTTCATTACGCACGGCAACCAACCGCTTTGAGGCGGAATATGCCGAGCCGTTGCCGCTGGTACAGGGTAACAGCCAACGGATTGAGCAGATACTGGTCAACCTGCTGCTAAACGCCTGCCAGGCGCTAACCGATCAGAATCGTGGCATTTTTCTACGCACCTTTATCGATCATGCAACCAATAGTGTCGGCGTTTCAGTCCGGGACGAGGGCTGCGGCATCGCCCCGGAGCATCTGGACCGCCTGACCGACCCGTTCTTTACCACCAAGCGGGAGAGCGGCGGCACCGGCCTGGGGCTGTCGGTCTCAGCCGGAATCGTCAAGGAGCATGGCGGCAGCCTGCAGTTTTCCTCACCACCCGGCCAGGGCACCACCGTTACCCTGCTGCTGCCGATCCATACGGAGGCACCCCATCATGTCTGAAACCCTGTTTCCCGCCTTTGGTATCCTGCTGGTGGATGATGAACCGGCCTGGCTGCGCTCCGTCTCCCTGACCCTGGAACGCTCCGCCGGCATCACCAACATCCGCAGCTGCTCCGACAGCCGTCAGGTAATGGAGACCCTGGCCGGGGGAGATTTCGGGCTGGTACTGCTGGACCTGACCATGCCGCACCTCTCCGGCGAAGAGCTGCTGACCCTGATTGCCGAACAGTACCCCGAAATCACCTGCATCGTGATCAGCGGCCTGAATCAGGTGGCAACCGCGGTCAACTGCATCAAAAAAGGGGCCTTTGACTACTTTGTCAAGACCGTGGAAGAGGATCGGCTGGTGGGAGGGGTACTGCGGGCGATCAGGATGCTGGAGCTGGAGCGGGAAAACCGGGAGATGCACAGCCGTCTGCTGAGTGGCGGCCTGCGCAGACCGGAGCTGTTCAGCCCGTTTGTGACTGCCGACCCGGCCATGCTGACCCAGTTCGCCTATATCGAAGCGGTGGCCAAAAGTCCTCAACCCCTTTTGATTACAGGCGAAAGCGGCACCGGCAAGGAACTTCTGGCACGAGCCGCCCATGGTGCATCCGGCTGCAAAGGGCCGCTGGTGGCGGTCAATGTGGCCGGCCTGGATGACACGGTCTTCAGCGACACCCTCTTTGGCCACCAGCGCGGCGCCTACACCGGTGCCGACCAGCCCCGCAAGGGGATGATCGAAGAGGCAGCCGACGGCACCCTGTTTCTGGACGAAATCGGCGACCTGGGCATCGCCTCACAGGTCAAGCTGCTGCGGCTGCTGCAGGAAGGGGAGTACTACCCGCTGGGCAGCGACCGGCCCAAGCGGTTGCGGGCCCGGGTGATCGTGGCCACCCATGCCGATCTGGCGGCCAAAGAGGCCTCCGGCCAGTTCCGGCGTGACCTTTACTACCGCCTGAAGACCCATCAGGTGCGGATACCCGCCCTGCGGGACCGGCGCTGCGATATCCCGCTGCTGCTGGAACACTTTCTGGCTGAGGCGGCCCGGGCCCTGGGCAAGAAAAAGCCCACCGCCCCGCGGGAACTGTCCCAGCTGCTGGCCACCTACTCCTTTCCCGGCAACGTGCGGGAGCTGAAGGCGCTGGTCTACGATGCAGTCAGCCTGCATGGCGGCGGCGTGCTCTCCATGGAGCGTTTCATCACGGCCATCGGCCCCCGGTCCGCTGCAACGGCAGCCCCCTCCCCGGAGCGACGCAATCCGTTTCTCTGCTGCGAACGGCTGCCCACCTTCAGTGAGGCGGCTGAACTGCTGGTCAGCGAGGCGATGCAGCGCAGCAACGGCAACCAGACCATTGCCGCCCGCCTGCTGGGGATTTCGCAGCCGGCCCTGTCAAAACGTTTGAAACAGCGGGATTGACAAGAGCAGAACAAGGGGCAGCCTATATGGAAAAACTGATTATTGCATTTCTGCTGATGAGCTTGACCGTTCCGGCCTGGGCTGCTGAAAAGAAGTCTCCTCAAACGATAACCGCTATTGAATATGCGTCTCCCGAACAATCTGTCTGGACGACTCGCACCTATACTAACGGTGAACCGGCCAATCCGTTGCTGCGCGTGGCAGAGATACTATTTTCAAAAGCTGGCATCCCTTGGCGCAGCCACAGTTATCCAGCTGCCAGGATGTTCAAAAGCTTGCAGGACGGCACGGCACAGTTTTCAATGTTGGTTAAAGCTCCGGCCTTACAGGAGTGTTGCTTACTAAGCCACAAGCCCGTAACTGTTCTGCAAATCCGGGCATATCATCTTGACGGCACGGCACCGATTAAAAATCTCAACGATTTGGCAGGCAAGAACATCATTACCATCCTTGGTTACAGCTACGGTAGCCTATCCATATTCTTGGACGACAAACGTAATCGTATCAACAAAAACGTCGTGCAGACCCATGCTGCGGCATTCAAAATGCTGGCGTTGCGACGCGCCGATTATGTGATTGATTATGTTGGACCGGCTTCCGAAGTTCTCGTCACTGCGCCCATACCGGATATCCGCTGGGAAGTCCTGTCGCGACAGGATGTACACCTGATACTTGCCAAGAATTATCCCGACGCTCCTAAAGTAATGGCCCGCCTGGAGGCTATTGCCGCCACAATCGATATTGAAAGGATTCTTTGGGAAGCTCAACAAAGGAATATGAATCCATGAGCCGTATCCAGGCCGAGCAACTGGCCCTGGCCCATTCAGAGTCCGGTCTGCATTGCGCCGAATCTGTGGCCTCAGCCATCACAAAACTGTTTTGCCCCGACCAGGCCGGGATCGTCTGCCGGATGGCAACCGGCTTTGGCGGCGGTCTGGCCGGTTCCCGCCAGGAGGCCTGCGGTGCATTGACCGGCGGCGTGCTTGCCATCGGTCTGCTCTGTGGCAGGACTACGCCGGAACAGGACCGGGAGACGGCCTACCGGATCAGCACCGCCTACCGGGAGCGGTTCATGGCACGCTTCGGCGCCAGCATCTGCCAGACCCTGCGGGACGGTTTCACCACTGACGATACCAGAACCGCCTGCCGTTCCCTGACCGCCGAGGCCGCAGGGATACTGTATGATCTCTTGCAGGAGCATGGCTATGCGGTGAACCGCTTTTGATACGTTAGCTTGCTATTCCGGTTCCAGTTCAAGGGAGACGGCAAAACGGCGAGCAATCCGGCGATGCAACGGCACATGCAGTACATCAGGGAGCCGCAAACCGGCCAGCAGAGCTTGCGCCTTGCAATGGCATCGGTATTAAAGTCCGGTCATCTGCTCCAGCTTTTCAGGGTCGCGCCCCCGTCGATCGTGCCGGTCAGAAAACCTTTGCCCAGCGGGCTGTAGGCCACCGGACCGATCCCCAGCGCTTCCAGCACCGCCAGCAGTTGGCCGAAAACAAGCCGCGCCTCAGCCATTGCATGCCATCAAAAACGCGCTACATTATCTTCATAAAGCAGCAACTTCAGATGGTATCCGACTGGGCAGACCGAGAACCGGCTTTCAAATAACGTGCAGCAACCTTGAAGCATGCGGCAAAGGAGAGGGATATGCGTGTTCATACCGGCATAATCATTGGTTGGCTGGCCCTTGCCCTGTCCAGTCAGCCGGCACAACCGCTGGCTGCGGCTGAATTTGAATTTCTGCCCGATCATCCCGGTGGCTTCAGTGCCACGGCAACCGTCAGCAATGTGCCGGTCAGGAAACTCAGCAAGGCCGATGCCGCAGCCTTTAAGAAAAAGCTGGAACAGCTGCGCAACCTGCTGGCCAAACAACCGGCGCTGCAGGCCCCCAAAGGGGTGGAGATCATCGGCTACTTCAGGCCGCTTGATGAATTCCCCACGGCCCAGAACCTGCCGGTACCCGGCTTCGGCTACCTCAGGTTCCACTTCTATCACCGCGCCAAAAACGGCAAACCGGTCAGGATCTGTTGCACCACCGATGAGATCCATGCCTCAATCAATGATCCTGACCAGAGCTTTGAGGTCTACGGCAGCAGGGAGTTTGCCACCAAGACCTTTTATGAACCCGACCTGGTGGGGCAGGTGGATGGTTTTCCGCTGTACCGGACCGCCGGCGGGGATGAACTGCTGGTATTCAGCCGTGGCACGGCACGGCCCTGGCTCCCGGTTACCCGGGAGGAGTACGTCACGGCCTGGCTGACGTTCTGGCAGAAACAGCTACAGGAATCCGTACCGCAGGACACAATCACCCCGGAGATTGTCAGGCGTCACCAGCAGGCCCTGGCACAGATGAAGCCGGAGGAGCGGAGCATGCAGGCCCGTTCGCTTACCTGGGACGTGTATGAACCGACCCTGGCCCCGGTTGGCAGCGCTGAAGGCAGGCCCCTGGTACGGGTCAACCCGGACTGGTTTGACCCCGGCCTGCCGCGCAGTGCCATACAGCTGCTGGTGCTCAGGTTCAGCACAACCGGCCTGATGGACCCGATCCAGCCCGGACCGTCAAAAACCGGCAGTGTCAGTGCCTACCGGGTCTGGCAGGTGTTGCACAGCTCAAACTGGAAAGAGGTCAGCACTGTTTTGACCACCAGGTAAACTGCAGGGGGAGAACACCATGGATAACGGCCCCACCATAGTAGAGGTCTTTTTCGATTACATCTGACCCTGGTGCTACCTCGGTACCGTGCGTACCGAACGCCTGCAACGGGAACACGGCGTGCAACTGCGCTGGAGCGCCTTCCCGCTCCACCCCGAAACCCCGCTGGAAGGAAGGGAGCTTGCCGAGCTCTTTGCCGGACGGGAGGCCATGATCCGCGACATGCAGGCCCGGCTGCTGCAGGTTGCCGCGATCGAGGGGGTACCGCTGATAGAACGAAGCCGCACCTACAACAGCCGGCTTGCCCAGGAGCTGGGCAAATGGGCAGAGGCACAGGGACATGGCAATCAGTTCCATCAGGCTGTCTACCGGGCCTTTTTCGTGGACGGGGTCAACATCGCGCTGGTTGACGAGTTGATACGGATCGTTGCAGCCGTTGGACTGCCAGCGGATCAGGCACGGACGGTGCTGGAGGAGAGAAGTTATGCCGCAGCAGTGGATGCCGACTGGCAGCGGGCCATGGAACTGCACATTACCGCGGTGCCGACGCACCTCTGCGGAGGCAGGCGCCTGAGCGGTTTTGCGGGCTATGAAGATTTTGTCCGTCTGATCGGGAAGAGCCGCTAAGCTCTTCTGCAGAAGAATCAAGGCGGCCGGTTGGCCGCCTTTATGATTAAAGTGCGGGAAGCGTCCGTACGCCAGCTTTCCTAAAGGGTATTTCAGGGTATATTTATGGGTAACGCTGCTTGCATTTACGGGTATTTAAGGGTATTGTTTTGGGTGGGGGCACAAAACAATGATCAAAACATCTTCAATTACCATTACTACCCAGACACTGAACCTTATCGCCGAACTTGATGAATTCAAGGGACGCTGGGACCTGCTCGGTCGGCTCGCTCCTGACAGGCTCGGTTCGCTTAAACGTGTGGCAACCATTGAATCTGTTGGATCATCCACCAGAATTGAGGGGGCCAGACTGTCTGATCTCCAGGTTGAAACGCTTCTGGCTAATCTGAAAATACAATCGTTCCGTTCCCGTGATGAAGAGGAAGTTGCCGGTTACGCCGAGGCAATGAATACGATCCATGATGCATGGGAGCATATCCCCTTTACCGAGAACCACATCAAACAGCTCCACGGCATTACCCTGAAGTACAGCAGCAAAGATAGTGCCCACCGGGGAGAGTACAAGACGCTGCCTAACAACGTGGAGGCCTTTGATGCCGGTGGCAAAAGCATCGGCGTTATTTTTGAGACAGCGTCCCCTTTTGACACCCCACGGCTGATGGCGGAACTGGTCAGCGGAACAATAGTTGCCCTGCGGGAGAAAGAGCTGCATCCGCTGTTGGTGATCGGTGCGTTTGTTGTCCACTTTCTGGCTATCCACCCGTTCCAGGACGGCAATGGCCGCCTTTCCCGTGTCCTGACCACCTTGCTGCTCCTGCAAAGCGGCTACCGCTATGTGCCCTATAGTTCACTGGAGCGGATCGTGGAGGAAAACAAGGATGGCTATTACCGGGCACTACGGGCATCACAGAAATTGATCCGCAGCCAAGGGGAGAATCTGGATGACTGGCAGCGTTTCTTCCTGACCAGCCTGAAAAAGCAGAAAGATATCCTGCTCGGCAAGATTGAGCGCGAACAGTTGTTGGAGAAGCTGACGCCGCTGGAGGAAAAGATGCTGGCCATCACCAGGGAGCGGGGCAGAATCACCATTGCCGATGCCGTAACCCTTTTGGCCGCCAATCGCAATACCGTCAAGCTGCATTTGCGTCAACTGGTTCAACAGGGATATCTGGAACAACATGGCTCCGGTAAGGGGACGTGGTATTCGGTGGGGAGATAAGTTGGTGGTATAACAAAGGCGGCCGATTGGCCGCCTTTTGAATTTAGTATGGTGTCCCTGGGATTTTCTCAATGGTGAATTGAAGAATGCTCCCTCTAATTGTGTTGTTATCTATATGGATCTTCGTCTTCTCGTTTATGCTCTGTAGAAATATGTTTCTCCAACGAGCGGACCATCTCTCTTGCCCAAAGAGCCATTTCTGGAACCCGATGATGGAACCAAGTTTCCAGCGGCGCAAGATACACCTCAAGATGTGGAATGATGGAGCCAGACCAAGAACGAGGATGAAAACGACGTGCTAATGACTGGCGGAATTCTTGAACTCCGCCAAATTCGATAGTAAGCCTTTCTATGGATGGGTGCCATTTACAATCGCCCGCCTCATTATTTTCAAGTATTGGATAGAATATGCAGAGGAATGGTGCACGAATTGAGGGATCAGCCTTTGCCCAGTCGATGCAGTCCGAGTCGGAAATCCCAAACAGAGTGCCTTCTGAATTATGCCCACCATCAAATCCTCGGTCTGGCGGCCCAATGAGGTTCTCTAACCAATGTGCTTCTAAAGATGTTGCGATTTCAAAAAACCGTGAGACAACCGCCCATAGACACATAGGTTTAACTTCAACTAATTTTTTAATTATTTTACGGGCGGGATCATCTAAAGCAGAGAATACATCATAATTTTCAACTTGGCAGAGCCGAGTGATCTGCTTGCTAAGCTCAACCGCAAAATCATCATCAATCCCATAATGCTTTTGAACCAACGAGATTAACTGTTCAAATAAATACCCATCTCTGGTAGCTTTTCTCACATTTCCGAGAAGTTTCGGTGAAGTGATTTGTTGCTTAATCCATTCGGCAAGTTGTTTGGCCAGCTCAGTTCTGGAATGTTGGTACATTGAAACTATTTCAAGCGCTGTCCAACTGCCTTCAGCTTCGTGATTATTTACAAGTTCATTAACCAAAAGGAGAACGCTTTCAGTGCAAAGATTCTCCAATCCCCTTCCATAGGACAAAAACACGCAGTCAGCGGCTGCCATTGTGCCAGATTGTAGATTCTTGATAATTTCTTTAAGTCTCTCATCGGATATTGTTACAGCAGTGTAAATATTAACCATCTGATTTTTTAGCGCTTCGGAATTAAGAGCAATCTGAATACATTCGCCAGCTAGAGTATTGTCTCTTTCGTCAATTCCAGTGAGCATTCCACGAATAAACTGTATGCCCTTACGTTCACCTGATTTCTCAAACACGTGCACAGATTTTATAAATGCATTTACTGGGTCATCAACTCTCATGGCCAATTCATGGGCAAATGGAAATGCATTGTGAAGTTCCTCTGCGGCCATCACTTGAATTGCGCGATGAGCAAGTTCTATATCTCCAGCAATTTCCGCAGCGACCTCCCTTGCTTTTCTGGAAGAATATTCAAAGTCGTTGTCTGATCCTTCATTTTCGCCATAATTCAAATCAGGATTCCGAATATCTGATGTCCAAAATTTCGTGTAAAGACGTGCCCTCTGTATCGGGTCAGTTGGCATTAGATGGTCGTATAGCTCCCTAATTTTTGTTGAAAACTCTTCAGATGCACCTTTTCGATCAAAATAAAGCCAATCACCAACCCCCTCAATTGCTTCAAGCCAAATCCCCTTCTCTTCGGCAATATTTAGCACAACCCGCTCAACATCGCTAAAGAGGTTTTCGCAGAGAAGCATCCGTATGTGGGAAGCGATAACATTCTCGCATCTATCGGCGAATTGATTGTGTTTGCACCTGATATCATTGAGCCTTTGCAACCCGTTCTGATGGAAACCAAATACCTCGCTCCATAGTCTTGGTCGCCAATCTTTAAGGGGAGGTTGGCTTCCGATTTGTTCCGAGCCACCAGAACGAGAAAAATGTCCTCGATTCAGGGTGTTAACTAACGCTTCAATGCAAACAGATATGACCCTATTGTCGCCAGAAACAAGCCCTTCATCAAGCACAGCAAATCTATCAACCGGATCAGCTTCAGTTCCACACAAATGTAATTGAAAAAATCCCTTGAATAGCCCCGTCGCGCTATTTCCATATGTTTCGTTCTCGGCAGCTGCTAACCGCATGAGTAGTCTTGCAGCTAATGGAAATGACTTTTTTCGAAAAGCAAGTTTTTCCAATGCCCACACCAAATGACGTCTTCCGCCCTTAACTTCTCTCAGATCGTCTATAGAAAGTGGAAAAAACACTCGATTAACAGTATCTAGAACAGCATCTGGAGATACATGAACAAGCGCATCAAGGCATTGTGAGCCAAAATCAGTATTCAACACCTCAAGTGAGCCAAACTTACCATCCCTTGCTAACAGATGTTCTGCCACAGCAACAGCAGTTTTACTAACATCGAAATGCCGCCATTGATTCAAAAAAGAAAGCAATAGGTTCTGCGGTGCCTTTTCTATGAAATGAAGAATGGTTGTAATGCGCAGTAAATCAAGTCTTCTCGTACCGAGAAAGACAGCAATTGGCAGTGGTTGCGCTATAAAGAATCGATTACGACGATCAACAATATGGTGTTTAGATGCTTCAGCTAAATATTCGTACATCTCGTCGCCGGTTTGTCGAGCTAAATCCTCTGCGACAAGGTCAAGCTGATCACTTAAATCTTCATCCGCGCCTATGCGTTTGAACAAAGCAAGACATTCAATTGCTCGAACATGATCGTTATGGGTTATGTTGCATCCCGAAAGAATTCTCTCGACAACATCTTCAACGGACTTAAGTATCGGTGATTTATCCGAATAATTATCTGTCGCCAGCACAGCAATTCGAGGATACCCCCCACTAAGGTGTTTGATAAATGAAACATCAGAGACTTCTGCTTTTGGAAAACGTTGACGAATTATGCCTTCAACAAGATCGTCATCCGCCGGAGAAACAGAGATGTTTAAACAGTTATTTTTATCAATTGGACGGTCATCATTTCCAATGGTGAGAACTCTAAATTTGCCACCTTCGATCAACACATGGTCACATATTTTATCGGCAGCCTCACGCGGACACTCATCAATAATCAGAAGCGCAGAACTTCCAGACTCTGATAAACTCTGAGTGATTTGAAATATCTGATGGTCAAAATCTCTAAAATCAGCATAAATTGCTGATGTAGACAACGAACTTTTCGCCAGAGTGGTGTTATCTCTGAATACTTCATAAACGAATCGAGTTTTTCCTACACCCGACGGGCCTAAAATTCTGACACAATTTTGTGCTTCCGCCAAATGGTCAGCTAATCGTTCTCGCGCTTGCTGGTATGTGAGAACATTTTTGCCTAATGCTTCTCGTTCTTGTTGACCAAATATATCCTTACCACCAAGCGAATATCGCTCTGCTTTGTCATCAACGCATTGTATTAACGATATTTCTGGTTTTTTTCCCCAATTCTCTATTGTTCGCAAGCTTTTTAAAACAAAACCGGAATGTAATTCGTTAAGCCAAACAGCAACTGCTGGATGTTGGGAAGACCACAAAGCAATTTTGTTAGCATCATAGATATCAACTGCGGTTAGATTTTCTGGATTTGCCCCAGCCTCTTGAATTCCAAGTTTAATCCCCTCAATTCGACGGTCGTATTTGGCTCCGATCACCGTAGAAGATGTGAATCCAATATACGAACCATGTTCGGAAATAGCCTTTAACACGGCCTCATTTAGCCTCCGAATATCACCTGTTTTTTGGCTGTTTTTTGTCCAAACCTCTTTTTTCCAACCCGCCGGTCCTGGATCAGTAGATTTGCATTGAAATATGGTAAACCGTGATGGCAAGTAATCCGTTTGATCGAGGCCTCCGTTCCATGAAATACGAGCGTCTTCTCCTCCGTCTGGAACTGTAATCTGAAGAGGGACCGAAACCCCACGTAGACTAATCCCTGCACGCTGGGCCTCAGCATGTAGAAGTTTTTTCAAAAGCTCGACAAGCTGCTTGCTGTCTAACCTTTCAATTTGAGAGGGTAAAATTTCAAAAATCATTTTGAGGAACCTTTGTCATAAGTAATCATTTTCACACTTAGAGAAAAAACAGGGACACTTCCCGTATTTATTGTTCTGCCAAGCATCACTCAATGGAAAATGGGGTAAAAAACTGGCGTCACCACAGATGGTTTTTATCAACCAACCAAGCAATGAGTATCTGTAGCCGCTTAGACGCGAATAATGTCCCTGCCCACCATTCCCCACGCTAATGGCTTCAATGTATTTTTTGTACGTCTACAGGAACATATTGATATCGTTTACATTGTTGACCATACCACACTCCTTATGACTGGTTCGCAGGAGTATACATGCGCTGTTTAAAAAGCAACAAGGGCGGCCGATTGGCCACCCTTCTTCATAGCTGCCAGCAGATTCCGGGAACCAAGCCTGGAGTCCACGAAAAACACGAAACACACGAACGGATCACAATACAATCCTTTCAACCACAGCCTTTTGGTTGCTCCCGAAATTCACGAGAAGCCCAAGCCTTAAACCGGTAGCCTTCAAATAGTTCAAAACCTGTGAGCGATGCTCGCCGGTTAGTTCTCGTAATGCTTTAAGTTCAACGATGATCTTTTCATAGCAGACCAAATCCGGCCGGTACAATTGCTTCAACACCTCTCCTTTGTACCTCAGTACAAGCTCTTGCTGAGCCACGAAAGGGACACCTCTTTTCCCGAGTTCCTTTTCAAGACACTCCTGATAGACCGCTTCAAGAAATCCACACCCCATTTCCCGGTAAACTTCAAAGACAGCGCCCTGAATGGCATAACTTTCATCTTTGAATAATAACCCGTTGTCCATATTTTCGTGCTTTTCGTGGACAATTGTCTTGTGGATGAATTCCCGGAACAGCTTACTCAACTTACTCCCACGGATTACAAACCCTTACCCCGCACCGCTCTATACCCCTGACATTCCGCGTAAACGAGCAATCTTATCAGTCTTCATACGGCCCTCCTATCAAGCTAGCCTGTCTAACCATTTCAGATAGCATGGCGCTGATACAAATTAAATACAAAACACGACACCACAACAGCTTACAAAAAAGGTGGCAGGCTATTTATAAAAAGTCGCCTGCCCCTTTTCCTTCCTGCAACCATCGCTGTTTGCTTACTTAAGCAATCCAAGTTTTAGCCGGTTCGCCACGGCGGGACAACGCGCTGTATACGCGCCACACCGCCATCATGGCCCCCTCCTTGCTTCACCAGACTACAGCCGCTATCTGCCTGTCCAGCACCGGCGGTGTCATGCAGCGCACCCTTTCACACCCTGAGGAAACTATCGTTTTATGCCGGTATGTTATGAGGATCTTGCCGCAGTCCGGATCTTTGCCGGGTTGTCTCCCCACGAGCTGGAGCGTATCAGCCAGCGGCTGCAGGAATGTGTCTTTTTGTCCGGCATGGTCATTTTGTCCAGAAATGCCCCACCGGAAAAGCTGTACCTGATCCTGGAGGGACGGGTCAGGGTCGAACTGCAGGACGGCAACGGCCAGATCTTTAATGTAACCGAGCTGGGCAGGGGTGAGATCATCGGTGAGCGGGCGATCCTGACCGGAGAAGCACGCACTGCCGATGTGCGGGCCATCAGCGAGGTACGGGCCGTCAGCCTGGGCCGCAGCGATTTTGAAGAGCTGCTCCATGAAACCCCGCAGATCTACGCCAATCTCTGCCGCATCCTGGCCTATCAGCTGGGCAGCTGGGCCCAACGCCATCAACGGGAGGAGCGGGAGCACCGCGATGCGATCACCAATGTCATCGGCTGGCAACTGCTGCCCGAGTTCGGCGCCTTTCCCGGCAACTCCTCCAACGTGCGAGCCCTCAACGCGCGGCTTGAACAGCTGGGGCGCCAACGCAACCATGTGCTGATTACCGGTGAGCCGGGCACCTGGAAGGATCTGGCAGCACGCCTGATCCACTTTCATGCCGATGCGTCCTGTCCGGTGCTGTTTCTCGATTGCGCCACACCGCCGCCGGTGATCGGCAGCGAGCAGCGCGGCGCCATTGCGGTTAAGGATGCCCTGCTGCTTGAAATTGCCCAGGAGGCGGCCCTGTTCGGCCATGTCCCGGACGGAGCGGTCTATGCCCGGCGGATACGGCGCGGCATGCTGGAGCTTGCCGCCGGGGGAGATCTGATCCTGCGTAACGTGGACTGCCTGACTCCGGCGGTGCAGGAGCTGCTGGCCCAGTTCATGGCAAGCGGCCAGTTCAAACGGCGCGGTGAGCAGCGCCTGCGCAGCGCCGAGGTCAGGATCATCGCCACCAGCAGCGAGCCGCTGGCTGAACAGGCTGCGGCCGGCAGTTTCCATGGAGGGCTGTACCGCCGGCTGGCAACGGAGCGCTTGGAGATGGCGCCGCTGCGTGAGCGCAAGAAGGATATCCCGCTGATCGCCCGCAGCCTGCTGTCCAGCCTCAACGCCAAGCACCACAAGCAGGTGCGGCGGATCTCCCAGGATGCCCTGAACCGCCTGGTGGACCACGATTGGCCGCTTAACGGCAGCGAGCTGTACCAGGTCATGAGCCGCGCCGTGGTGGTCTGCAACGCCGACGAGATCCAGGCGGAACATATCTTTCTGCAGGGGCAGTCGTTCGGCGGCCGCTTCAACCTGCTCTCGCTGCCGTCGGTGGAACGGCTGGCCCGTCGCCCTGATTTCCCCCGTCTGCTGCGCTGGACGACCGTGCCGCTGTTTCTGCTGGTGACGGGCTACACCCTGGCCGGTCCCCGCACCGGCAATGCCGCCAATCTGGCGGTCTGGACCCTCTGGTGGCCGGCCCTGCTTGCCACCGCCTTTCTGGTGGCGCGGGGCTGGTGCAGCTACTGTCCGCTGGAGGCGATCGGCGAGTTTGTCGGCGTCAAGACGCGGGTCACCCATGAACCGATGCAGTGGCTGAAAAAGTGGGGTGCGGCGATCAGCCTGGCCGGGATGATCTTGATACTGCTGGTAGAACAGGCCACCGGCATGTTTTCCCATGCCCTGGCCACCGGCATCCTGCTGGCCGGGCTGCTGGCTGCCACGGCCATGGCCGACCTGATCATCGGCCGGCGGGGCTGGTGCAAGTTTCTCTGTCCGCTGGGCCGGATCGTCAGCCTGGTGTCACGGATTTCCCTGCTTGAGATGCACAGCAACCGCACGGTCTGCGTCAGCCGCTGCCGGGTTGACGACTGCGTCAAGGAACGGGGCTGCCCGATGGGGTTGCACCCCACCGGCATCGATAACTCCGACCATTGCGTACTCTGCCTCAACTGTGTACGCAGCTGCCCGCACCACTCCATGCAGCTCGACCTGCGCAATCCGGCCTGGGGCCTGCTCAACCGCTCCCGCCACGGTTTTTATGAAGCCCTGTTCAGCGTGGCGCTCTGTGGTACGATTGCCGCGGCCAAAGGGACTCCGCTCCTGATGGGACGGGCCAAGGAGGTCTTTCCTTCCACCGTCTGGAGCGGGCCTGAATCTGCCCTGGCCGTGGGGATGGTGCTGCTGTATTGCCTGGCGGCGATGGCCTGCTCAGGGACGGCACCCGCGCTGCGCCGGCGGCAGGCCTTTACGGTCTATGGCCTGGCCTACCTGCCGCTGGCGATCACCGGCCTGTTCATGATCTACTTCCGCGCCCTGGTTGAGGGGGGAGCGCAGCTGATACCGCTGCTCTTGACCGCCTTCGGCCTGATTCAGCTGACCGATCCGGCCCGGCTCACCCCGGAACTGGGCACCCTGCGTCTGTTGATCTATCCCGGCATCCTCGCCGGGATGACCTTCTCGCTGGTTGCCCTGGCCAGCCTGCAACGGCAGCACAATCTGGGCGGACCCGGCCTGCTGGGCCACCGCCTGCTGCTGCTGCTGACCACTGGCGTCTTCCTCGTCATTCTTTAAGATAACGCTTTGAGATAACGTGGTATTTTTCGCCGGCCCCCTCTGCTTGTCCGTCCCGCCATAACCCTGGTTATGGCTATAACGTCCGTCATTACGGGCTATCCAATCGATATCACGTAGATAAACTGCACCCAGGCGATTCCGGCCATAACCTGGGTTATACCCCCCGGGCATTCAAAGCCAGACCAACATCGCGAAATTATCAATCAATATCAGCACCTTATTCAAACAAATCAGCATTGGCACTGTTGCTGCTCCTGTCAGGGCAAAAGCTTCTTTCGCAACCCATGACAAACGTCATCTACAGGAGGTGTACCATGTTAATGTTCTGGATCCAATTCGTGCTGGTACTTGGGGCAGTTTTGATCGGTATCCGCCGGGGCGGTGTCTCCCTCGGCCTGATCGGTGGTCTGGGGGTCTCACTGCTGGTGCTGGGCTTCCGCAGTGCGCCGTCCGAGCCGCCCATTGCGGTGATGCTGATTATCCTGGCGGTGGTGACCGCCTCGGCCACCCTGCAGGTGGCAGGCGGGCTTGACTACCTGGTGCAGCTGACCGAGCGGATGCTGCGCGCCCATCCCAAGTACGTCACCATCCTTGCCCCGCTCTCAACCTTTTTCCTGACCGTCTGCTGCGGTACCGGCCATGCCGTCTATGCCCTGCTGCCGGTTATCTCCGACGTGGCGCTCAAGACCGGTATCCGTCCGGAACGTCCTATGGCCATCTCCAGTGTGGCCTCACAGATGGGTATTACCGCCAGTCCGGTTGCAGCCGCCGTGACCTTCTTTCTCGGCTTTGCCGCCAAGGCCGGCTATCCGGTCACCCTGGTGGATATCATCATGGTCACCATGCCGGCCGGTGTGCTGGGTGTGCTGGCAGCTGCCGCCTGGAGCTTCAACCGCGGTAAAGACCTGGATAAAGACCAGGAATTTCAGGCCCGCCTGGAAGATCCCGACTTCCGTAACACCCTGAACGCCAACGTCACGACGCTGGACCAGAAGATCTCCACCACGGCCAAACTGTCAGTGCTGCTGTTCTTTGCCGGGGTCGGTTCCATCATCCTCCTGGCCAGTTTCCCGGAACTGCTCCCCCTTGACCACAAAGGCAAGGCAGTGGCCATGACCACGGTGGTGCAGTTTGTCATGCTGGCCTTTGGCGCCTTCATCATGTTCGCCGGTAACGTCAAGGCCAAGGATATCGCCCACTCCAGCGTCTTCACCGCCGGTATGATCGCCGTGGTCTCCATCTTCGGTATCGCCTGGATGAGCGACACCTTTATCTCCGCCAACAAGGGTTATCTGATCGAGACCATCGGTACCATGGTCAAGACAGCCCCCTGGACCTTTGCCATCGCCACCTTCTGTATCTCGGCCTTTGTCAAGAGTCAGGCCGCCACCCTGGCCATTACCCTGCCGCTGGGTCTGGCCCTGGGCCTGCCGGTGCCCCTGCTGCTGGGCCTGATGCCGGCCAGCTACGCCTACTTCTTCTTTGCCTTCTACCCCAGCGACCTGGCTGCCATCAATATGGATCGTACCGGCACCACCAGAATCGGCAAGTACCTGTTAAACCACAGCTTCATGATCCCCGGCCTGATCGGCGTCAGCACCTCAACCGTAATAGCCTACATGATCTCACGCTTCATGTTCTAACAAATACCCCGGTTGACAACCGGAGAAACAGGGATAGCATTTCAGTACATACCATCAGGCGGTCTGACCGGAATCCGGCCGGACCGCCCTCGTATCGTGCATCACCACCAAGAGAGGAGAACAACCATGAAACAGATGTTTGGACGGATCATCATGCTGCTGGGGCTGGCATTCCTGTTGCTGCCCGCCGGTGCACTCCGGGCCGCTGAAGGAGGGAAAACCGCGTTGGCGGAACTGCACAAGGCCAAACAGATCGGCTGTGCCGACTGCCACGGCACCGCCAAAAAGATCATAGTTGACGACAGCGAAAAGGGGATCAACCAGAGCTGTGTCGGCTGTCACGGCGACCTGGAGGCCGTGGGTGCCAAGGCCAAGGGACACATCAACCCCCATAAATCCCATCTGGGGCAGATCAACTGTACCACCTGCCACAGCGGTCACAGCCGTTCACAGGCCTACTGCCTGAAGTGCCACACCTACGATATGCCGATTCCGGGCGGTGCAGCCGCAGCAGTACCGCTGAAACTGAAGAAATCAGCCAGGAAGACAGAAACCGCTGATGTGGTGGTGATCGGGGCCGGAGCCTCCGGCATGACCGCCGCCATTACGGCCCATGATGCCGGAGCAAAGGTTATTCTGCTGGAAAAACAGCCGATTACCGGCGGCAACAGCATGCTGGCCGCAGGCGGCATGAACGCCGCCGAGACCAAATTCCAGAAGGCCAAGGGGATCAAGGACTCGGTTGAACTGATGTATCAAGACACCATGAAGGGTGGCAAAAACACCAATGATCCTGAGCTGGTCAGGATTCTGGCCCAAAACTCGTCCGGCTCGGTTGACTGGCTGACCTCCATCGGCGCTGATATCAGCGACGTGGGCCGGATGGCCGGTGCCAGCGTCTACCGGACCCATCGTCCCACCGGCGGCACTGCCGTGGGTGCCCATATTGCCAATGTGCTGCGCAAGAACGCTGCCGATCGCAAGATCGATGTCCGCGTCAACAGCAAAGTGGTCAAGATCATTGAAGATAAGCAGGGCCGGGTAACCGGTGTTGTCGTGGAAGGCAAACACAGCGGCAGCTACACCATCAAGGCCAGGGCAGTGGTGCTGGCTGCCGGAGGTTTCTCCGCCAATCCTGAAAAAGTGGCCTTCTACCGCCCTGAATTCAAGGGGATGACCACCTCCAACCAGCCCGGTGCCACCGGTGACGGTCTGGAGCTGGGCAATAAGGCCGGTGCCGAGCTGAAAGATATGAAAGAGATCCAGATCCACCCCACCGTGGCAGCCGGCAGCCGGATCCTGATTACCGAGGCGGTGCGAGGTAACGGCGCCATCCTGATCAACCACGAGGGCAAGCGTTTTGTGAACGAACTGACCACCCGCGACAAGGCCTCTGAGGCAATCCTGCACCAGACCGGCAAGTCGGCCTACCTGATCTTTGATGAGGCGATTCGCAAGAGCCTGAAGCAGATCGACGGCTACTTCCACCTGGAACTGGTCAAGGAAGGCGCAACCATCAAGGAGTTGGCAGCAGCCCTGAAGATGCCAGCTGAGACCCTTGAGGCCTCGATTGAGACCTACAACAAGGCGGTGGATGCCAAAAATGATGCTGAGTTCAAGCGGCCTGACCTGCCCCGTGCCCTGCGGACCGCCAAGTTCTATGCCATTGAGATCAAGCCGGGCGTGCATTACACCATGGGCGGCCTGAAGATCAACACCGACACTCAGGTAATCGCCAAGAACGGCAAGCCGATTGCCGGCTTCTATGCCGCCGGAGAAGTGACCGGCGGGGTGCACGGCGCCAACCGCCTGGGGGGCAACTCCATCTCCGAGACCATCACCTTTGGCCGGATTGCCGGAGCCAACGCTGCCAAGCTGGCAAAACCTGCAACAAAGTAGTCCAGACAGACCGGAGCGGGGCGGACCATCCGTCCCGCATCCGGTCATCATCAGGAGCGTTTCCAATGGACCGGACAGCCTGCCATGCCCTGCTTGCCAACCGCAATGTGCGCCTCTATCTGGGAGGACAGCTGATATCCCTGTCCGGCACCTGGATGCAGTCGGTGGCCCAGGGCTGGCTGGTCTACCAGCTGACCGGCTCTGCCTTCTGGCTGGCCCTGACCGCCATAGCCCTGACCGCACCGGTTTCCCTGCTGTCTCTGGTGGGGGGAGCGCTTGCCGACCGCTATGACCGCCGCAGACTGCTGATCACCACCCAGTTGTTATCACTGATCCCGGCGCTATTATTGGGATTTTTGACCCGAAGCGGTCACGTCACGCCGGGCCTGATCGTGGCCCTGGCTCTGCTGCTGGGGGTGATCAACGCCTTTGATCTGCCGGCCCGCCAGGTTTTCTGGGGGCGGCTTGTCCCGGCTGAGCTGCTGCTGGGGGCACTTTCGCTGAATGCGGTTGTCTTTAACGCGACCCGGGTAGTGGGGCCGGTGCTGGCAGGTGCTATCATTGCCGCCTGGGGTACTGCCAGCTGTTTCTACCTGAATGCCGCCAGTTTTCTGATCGGCAGTGCCAGTCTGCTGGCCATGGAGCCGCAGTCCGGCAGCCTGCCGCACCATTCTGCCAGGCCTTCCACCAGCCTGTTGGCAGAGCTGCAGGAAGGCTTGCGCTTTGTGGCAGCAGAGAAGGAGAGCAGCCTGCTGCTGCTGCTGATCGCGGTGATCAGCCTGTTCGGTATCCCTTTTGTACCGCTCCTGCCGTTGTTTGCAGATGGTATCCTGCATGTCGGCCCCCAGGGGCTGGGGATGCTGGCTGCCTCGTCAGGCATCGGCGCACTGGCGGCAGCCCTGTTGCTGACCCTGCAACGCGAGCCGCGCTGTAAAGGGCGGCTGGTGGTGGCATCCGGTCTGTTGTTCGGGATCTGCCTGCTGCTGTTTGCCCGCTCCAATCAGTACTATACCTCGCTACTGGCCCTGCTGTTCAGCGGTGTCGGCATTGTCAGCCTGCTGGCGCTGGCCAACTGCCTGCTCCAGCACCGTTGCCCGATGCCCCTGCGCGGCCGGGTGATGGGGCTCTACACCCTGACGCTGGCAGGCATGGCCCCCTTCGGCCACGCCTTGATGGGACTTTTGGCCGGAACCGTCGGGGCCGCCGCGGCACTTTCCCTGGGATCTACCATCTGCCTTGCCGCTGTACTGCTTACGGCCCGCCCGATCAGCCGACTGGCCTGAACAGCGATCCCTCCCACTCCCCGCTAGTACTGGCAAAGAGCGCTCCAGTCTGCTACATTAATCGAACCACACCTAACCGGAGATCAGGAGCACCCATGGGACTCTTTCTTGATCTGTTCGAACGCCTCGGCCTGTTTGCCATCCTGTTCATATTCCTGATCCGTTTCAAGGCCTTTAAACGTCTGCTGACCGGCATCGCCAGCAGGAGGGACAAGCTGGTGCTGGCGTTCATGTTCGGCGGGGCCGGCATCATGGCCACCTACAGCGGCTTTGCCTTTCACGGTGCCATAGCCAACCTGCGCGGGGTGGCGGTGGCCCTGGCCGGTATCCTGGGCGGACCGCTGGTCGGCCTGGCGGCCGGACTGGTGGCGGGCATCCACCGCTATGCCATCGATCCTGCCGGCCTGACCTCCCTTTCCTGCGGCATCGCCACGGTCCTGCAGGGGGTGGTGGCGGCCTGGCTCTATCCCCGCCTGCGCCGGGTCGAATACGACATCTTTGCCGCCTTTGCAGTGGGCGCTGTCAATGAGATCCTGAAGATGACGCTGATCCTGCTGCTGGCCAAACCGTTCTCCTCGGCCCTGCACCTTGTGACGGTGCTGGCCTTCCCCTCGATTCTGGTCAACGGACTTGGTAATGCCGTCTTTGTCCAGCTGATCTCCACCGTCTTCCGGGAGCAGCAGCTGGCCAAGGCGGAGATCCGGGCATTGCAGGCCCAGATCAACCCTCATTTCCTCTTCAATGCCATCTCCACCATCATCAGCTATACCCGCACCGACCCGGCCATCGCCACCAATCTGCTGGTAAAACTTGCAGAGTTCTTCCGCAACAGCACTGCCACCACCGAGCGCGAGGTGCCGCTCTCGGTTGAGCTGCAACACTGCGAGGCCTATCTGGCGATTGAGCAGGCCCGTTTTGAGGAGCGGGTCCGGATACACTACCAGATCGATGAGGACGCCCTGGACTGCCCGGTACCGCCGTTGATCCTGCAGCCCCTGGTGGAAAACGGCATCCGCCACGGTATCCTGCCACGGGATGCAGGCGGGGATATCACGATCCAGGCCCGCAAAGAGCAGCAAAACCTGCATATCAGGGTTGCGGACAACGGGGTCGGCATGGACCAGGCCAAGCTGTCCGGCCTGTTGACACCCCGGCAGCATCCCACCGGCAAAGAGGGGCTGGGGATTGCCCTGAAAAACGTCAATGCCCGCCTGGTGGCACTCTATGGCCGCAAACGGGCCCTCAGGATCGAGAGCAGCCCCGGCGCCGGCACAACCATCTCCTTTTCCATCCCGGTGACCGCATGAACATCACGGTCTTTCTGATCGACGACGAGGCCCCTGCCCGGCGGGAACTGCGCTACCTGCTGGAGCAGCTGCCGGAACTTGAGATTGTCGGCGAGGCCGCCACCGCAACGGAAGGGCTGCGTCTGCTGCGCCAGCTGAAGCCCCGGTTGCTGTTTCTGGATATCCAGATGCCGGGACTGACCGGGATTGAACTGTCCCAGATCCTCCAGGAACTGCCGGAACGCCCGCTGGTGGTCTTTTCCACCGCCTACAGCCAGTTTGCGGTGGATGCCTTCAATCTTGAGGCGTTTGATTATCTGCTCAAGCCGGTCACCCTGGAGCGGCTTAGCAAGACCATCGACAAGGTACGCAAGCAGCTGGCTGCAACGCCGCCCGGCCCTGAAAGACCCCTGCCTGAACCGCCCCATGACGACCGCAAGTGGGTAGCGGCCCGCCAGGGCAGCAAGATCCTGCCGATAGCACCGGAGAGTATTGTTTTTGTCCGCTGTACCGAAGCGGTCACCCATATCCATACCGCCACGCGGATCTACCAGACCAGCCACACCATTACCGCCCTGCAGGAACAGCTTGAGCCGTACGCCTTCTTCCGTGCCCATCGCAATTCACTGGTCAACCTCAACTGTATACTGGAGATCATCCCCTGGTTCAGCGGCAGCTGCAAACTGGTGATGAACGACCCGGCCCGGACCGAGATCCTGGTCAGTCGCTACCATGCCAGGGATCTCAAGAAACACCTGATCTCCCAGGTCTGACCTGACGAACGCTCCCCTGCAGCACCTTCAGCTTCCGCTGCACGTCTCCTGAACAGGCACCGGAAACCATTCATCCCCTGTTTTATGCCATTCAGCCCCTCAATCTGCTGCTCAGCAGGTTGTGATTCAGCTTGCGCTGCAGCTGCGCTACGCTGAAATCATCCGGGACCACCCTTAGTGTAAATCTCAACATCCCGATATTCTTTGTTTCTGTCACCAACTCCAGTTGCCGGCCCACGGGCCTGAAGCTGGAAAACACCAAAGGAGGCAAGGCCATGTCACAGATCCATGACGAGCAGGAAAGCATCTCAGCAGGTGGTTTCAGCAGGCGTGACTTCATCAAGACCGCAGCAGTGGTTGGTGCCAGCGTGCTGGCAGTACAGGCCGTGGGCAGCCCACGGGAGGCCAATGCCGCTGAGGAGGCAAAGAAGGCCGCCACCGGCGCAACGGCAGCCGCAACAGGCAAGAGTGCCCTCAAGCTGGATCAGGTCTTGAAGGTGGCCCGTGAGAAGATGTACCCGCGCTGCCGGGTCTGCCCGGAATGCGACGGCGTGGCCTGTTCCGGCGAAGTCCCCGGCATGGGCGGCATCGACTCCGGCAAGGCCTTCCGCAACAATCTGGCCGCACTGGCCAAGTATGAGCTGAATATGCGGACCTTCCACGAGATCAAGAAGCCGGACACCTCGCTGACCCTGTTCGGGGTCAAACTGTCCATGCCGATCCTCTCCGGTATTACCGGTGGTGTGACCTATAACATGGGGCTGCAGGGCAAGGTCTCGGAAGAGGAGTACATTGAGGGGATCATTGCCGGTTGTATCCAGGCCGGTACGATCGGTTTTGCCGCTGACGGCATCGGTGACCCGCTCTCGGTCTATCAGACCCGCCTGCAAACCGTGGCAAAATACCGCGGCAAGGCAGCAGGTCAGATCAAGCCACGCACCCAGGCCGAGATCATCGAGCGGATCCGCCTGCTGGAAGCTGCCGGGGCACCGTTCTTTGCCATTGATATCGACTCGGCAGGACGGGCCTCACGGGCCCTGCCCGGCAAGACCGTGGAACCCAAAAACCTGAAGCAGCTGCGTGAACTGGCAAACGCAACCAAAATGCCGTTCATCATCAAAGGGATCATGACCGTGGATGAGGCCAAGCAGGCGGTTGACGTCGGCGCAGCCGGGATCGTGGTTTCCAACCATGGCGGACGGGTGATGGACCACACCCCCGGTACCGCCCAGGTACTGGCGGCCATTGCCGACAAGGTCAAGGGGGATATCGTTATCCTTGCTGACGGCGGTGTCCGTTACGGTGCCGATGTGCTTAAGATGCTGGCCCTGGGGGCTGATGCGGTGCTGGTGGGGCGTCCGCTGGTACGCGGTTCCGTGGGTGGCGGCCCTGAAGGTGTGGCCCTGATGTTGAAGAAGATGCAGGGTGAGCTGGTGGTTGCCATGACCCTGACCGGCACCGCTGATGTCAAGAAGGTCAGCAGGACTATTCTGGTTTAACCACACCCTTTCCCGGTTGCGGCAGGCTGATGCCTGTCGCAGCTGTATCAGGAGCGACCCATGTACAGAACACTCATGCTGATGATCTGCCTGCTGCTGACTCTGTCCGGTCTGTCATTTGCCACCCATGACAAGGCCCTGCTGTATGGGGGGGCCGGCCAGGGCCGGGTCATCTTTGACGGCAGACTGCATGCCTCCAAGGGGATGGTCTGCAATGACTGCCACAGTGCAATCTTTGAGACCCGGAAAAAGGCCCTGATCACCATGCAGAACCACTTTGAGGACAAGGCCTGCTTTGTCTGCCACAACGGCAAACGGGCCTTTCGTGATTGCGACTCCTGCCATCGCAAATTCGAGGCAGCCAGAACAGTGGTCAAGCTGTATGGTGCCGCCAGTGTGGTGGACAGCCTGATCAATCCCCACAAGGCAGCGGTTGAAAAGGCCACCGGCTACAGCCTTGAGATCGTCAAGAGCAATGCCGGCAAAGGTCTGATTGATCTGGCTGACGGCAAATGCGATGCCTCATTGGCCTCTGCCTCGGTTGAGACCGTTGCCAAGGGGGCCAGGGCCGCCGGGCGTGAGGTGGACACCTCCAAGTTACAGCTGCACGCCATTCAGATGGATCAGGTGGTCTTTGTGGTCAATCCGGCCAACAAGGTCCAGGCACTAACCTTCCCGCAGCTGAAGGATATCCACACCGGCAAGATCACCAACTGGAAAGAGCTGGGCGGGGCTGACCAGACCATCAAGGTGGTCACCGACACCCTCTCCAGCGCCACCCGTGGCCTGATCAAACAGAAGCTTCTCAAAGATGAGGAGTATCTCAAGGAAACCCTGCCGGTCAATGTGGCCACCATCAGTGACGAGGTGGCCAAAGACCCTGCCGCCATCGGCGGCCTGGGGGCCGGGTTTGTCAAGGCGGGGGTAGTGGTGGTCAAGACGGACAAGATCGAACGTCCACTGGGATTGATCACGGTCGGCCCGCCCTCTGAAAAGGTGCGTAAGGTGATTGAGGCCTACAAGGCTGCCATAGCCAGGTAAACGGAAGGAGAGCTGCCCATGTTTGGATTTGGCATGCCGGAACTGATCCTGATCCTGGTGATCTGCCTGGTGGTATTCGGACCGGGCAAGCTGCCTCAGCTGGGCTCGTCGCTGGGGGGCGCCCTCAAGGGTTTTCGCCGGGCAACGGAAGAACCGCTGAGCGTTGATACCGTAGCCCGGGGTGCTGAGGCCGGTTCCCGGGAGGAGGCCTGAGTGTCGGACAGAAAAAGGGCCACCGTTACCCGGTGGCCCTTTTTACGCAGGCTCAAAGCTGCCTCCAGCCTACTTCGACTTTGCTTTTCCATCCAGCAGCGTGATCAGATCCACTGTGATGTCAAGCGGCTCAACCCCAGCCCCCAGAAAAAGCAACTCCCGGTTGATCACAACCGCGGTCAATCCCCTGGCCCTGCCAAGCTCGTCTGCAGCCTTGCCGATCGCCTCAAACAACCCCTTGGTCAGCTTCTGCTGGCTTTCCATCAGCTCCTTTTCCGACTTCAAGCCAAACTTCTGAAACTCTTCGATTTTTTTCTGAAACTCCCGCTGTTTTGCCTCCCGCTGCTGGGGTGACAGGCCGGGCAGCTGACGTTCGGTATCAGCCTTGAACTTATCCAGCTGCTTCCGTTTTGCCTCAACCTGCTTCTGCAATTTGCTCTGTTGCGCCTTGATCTGCTGCTGGGCCGCCTTGCCCATGGCTGAATCGGTGGAAACCTTGTTGACATCCACCACACCGATCTTTGCTACCGCCACCGGCAGGGGAGCAGGCTTGGCTGCGGGCAGCAGGCTCAGACCCGGAGCAGGTTTCAGATCCGGTTGTGCCGCAGGGGCAGCTGACGCAGGAACAGCTGGCGGCGTTGCCGGCGGGGCTGGCGGTTGCTCGGCAGCCTGGACGGTCAGAGCTGCCAGACAAAGGAAAAACAAACAAAGTGTACTGCGCACGAAACGTCGCATAAAGAACCTTTCAAACTCGAGATAGAGAAAACGTCATAGGGAAGGCCGGATGAGGGACGATGGCCTTCGCAACGGTTTTCAGTTGATACGGAATTTGCTGACCATCTGCTGCAGTTCTGCCGAGGATGCTGCCATCTGGGCAGCAGCGTTTCTGGTTTCATCAGCTCCGTGGGCCGCCTCACGGATCACCGAGGTAATGCCGTGCATGCTGCCGGAGATGGCCACCGTTGAATTTGATTGCTGGGCAGCGGCAGAAGCGACATGGGACACCTGACTGAGCAGTTCACCGATCTTTTCACGGATACTGCCGATCGCCTCACAGGAAAGCCGTACCCCTTCGCCCCCTTCATGCACGCTGCCGGCACTCTGTTCCATGGAACCGACCACGGCCCGCACATCCCGCTGCAGGGCAGTGATAATTCCCTGGATCTCACGGGTGGCACTGGTGGTCCGTTCTGCCAGATGACGGACCTCATCGGCCACCACGGCAAAACCACGTCCCTGATCGCCTGCCCGGGCAGCCTCAATGGCGGCATTCAGGGCCAGCAGGTTGGTCTGATCGGCAATGTCACTGATGGTGGAAAGAATATCGCCGATCTGGTTGGAGGTGGCACCAAGATTCTTGACTGCAGAGGTGGTCTCGGTCATGACCCCTTCAATACTGCCCATGACCACCGACATACCGGAAATAATCCGTTCACCCTCCTTCGACACCTGCTCGGCCTCGGTGGCCATGGCCGACATGGTGTCGCAACTGCAGGCGATCTCACTGCTGACGCTGGCCATACCATCGGCTGACTGGCTGACCGCATCGGACTGGGAGGCAGCACTGCCGGTGCCGTCGGCAATGCTTTCAGCCGTCTGACGGAGCCGCTCCGATGCTGAAGCAACACTGTCGGTTGTCTGCCGGATACCGGAGATCATGCCCTGCATGGCGGTCTGCAGGGTAGCGATGGAACGGATGATGGCGCTGATCTCGTTATTGCGCTTGGCCGAAATGGTCTGGCGCAGATTGCCCTCGGTCATCTCCTTCAGATACCCCAGAATCCGCTGCAGGGCATCATTGACCGACCAGAACAGCAGGCCGCCGAAGAACGCACCGGCTGCCACAAACAGGGCAGTGGTCAGAATTGAGTAGGTCAGGGGCAGTGAGCGGCCGGCCCCGACACCAAAGATGATGCAGAGGCTGTAACAGAAGCAGAGCAGGTAAATACGGGTCTTGATCTTTAAACCCAAGTATTTATCGAGGAAGAAGCTCATGGGGGACTCCTTATAAATGTGTTCTAAAATTGGTACTATACCACCCTCTTCTAGGGTATTTCACCTACTTTTTTGCAGCGGCCACCTCAACCGCCACATCATAGAGGGTACTACCCTCACCGCAGTCAGTCAGGCGCTGTGAGGTCAGGGCATTGATACCACGCCCTGATTGGCTGCGGTCAAGCCAGTAGACCCCTTCACTGACCACGGTACCGGCTGGCACCTGTTCCGTTACCTGCAGCGCCAGCTCAATTAAGCCAAACCCATTGTAAACAGATACTGATTGCTCATCGCACAACTGCCGGGCAGCGGCATCAGCAGGGTGTATCAGCAGCGTCGGTTCTCCCCGCTTCTGCAGCAGGTCGTCACGCTCATTGAAGCTGGAGTTAAGGCTGTACAGGCTGACGCCTGGCTGCAACCGCAGCGGAAACCGGTCTGCCTCGGCATGGGTGGGCAGCAGGCAGGGCAGCGGCTGCGATTCGCGCTCATTGCGCAGCTCAATCTTTCCTGAGGGTGTCAACCAGGGGCCCCGTGGCGAGGTAGGGGGTGTCATCAGCACCGGTTCACCCTGCCGCAGCTGTTCCGTGATTGCAGCATCCCGCCAGCCATTGGGCTCAGCCAGCAGCTGATCAATCAGGTCATCTGCCGACTGCCTGAAGAACGGTTCACCCCAGCCCAGCCCCTCTGCCAGCAGGCAAAAGGTATCCCAGTTGGATTTTGCCTCACCCACCGGCGGGATTACCCTACTGCAACGCTGGGCCTGATAACTGCCGTAACTGCGGTACAGATCAGGATGTTCCAGCGAACTGGTGGCAGGCAGGACAAGATCGGCATAGCGGGCAGTATCAGTCATGAAACGTTCATGCACCACCGTGAACAGGTCCTCCCGCTCCAACCCTTTGATGACGGCATTCTGGTCCGGCGCGATGACTGCCGGGTTGGAGTGATAGACATACAGGCTCATCACTTTGGGATCATTCAGATTATTCAGGGCTGCACCCAGCTGGTTCATATTCACGATCCGGGTCGGGCCGGCCATGAAATCCTCACGGGTGACCAGCTGCAGCGGGAAGGCTGCTCCGGTGGAGGTGCCGCAGAACAGGCCTGCGCCTGGCCGCTGCCAGGCCCCGCTGACAGCGGGCAAGGCGGCAATGCAGCGAACCGTCATAGCGCCGTTGCCATAGCGGGTCAAACCACCCCCGACCTGGATCAGGGGCGCCTTGGCTGCAGCATAGGCCCGCGCCAGATCACGGATTGTATCAGCCGGAAGCCCGCAGATGGCAGCCATCTGCTCAGGCCTGCAATCCGGCAGAACCTGGTCACAAAGTTCCTCAAAACCAATCACGTTGTCACGGATAAATGCCTGATCCAGCAGCCCTTCTGCCACCATCACCTGCAGCATCCCCAGGGCCAGGGCGCTGTCACTGCCCGGCTTGACGATGATCGCCCGGTCCACGGCCTGACAGGTAGGAGTCTGGTAGGTATCAATAGCCCAGACCTGGGCCCCCTGTTTCCGGGCCGCCTGGCTGGCAGCCATGCTGTGGATACTGGTGGCAGCGGCGTTCAGCCCCCAGAGGATAATCAGGTCACTCTTGCTGCGCTCTGCAGGATCAAGGGCCGGGGTATCCCCCATCACCGCCTTCCAGCCGTAATCCTTGGCAGGGGTACAGATGGTGCGGGCCAGACGGCTGGCCCCCAGTTTATGGAAGAAGGGATGGCCGCTGTTACGCTGCACCAGCCCCATGGTACCGGCATAGGAATAGGGCAGGATTGACTCGGCACCATACTGCGGAATGATCTCCTGCCAGCGGGAGCAGATCCGCTGCACCGCCTCGTCCCAGCTGATCGGAGTAAACCGGCCGCTCCCCTTGGGGCCGGTCCGCAGCAGTGGTCTGGTCAGACGCTGAGGCGAGTGGACGGTCTGCTGGTACTGCCGCATCTTGCCGCAGATAAAGCCCTGAGTAATCGGATGATGCGGGTCAGCCTCAATCTTGATTGCCCTGTCATTTTCAACAGTTACCAACAGGCCGCAGGCATCTGGACAGTCATAGGGGCAGACAGAACGGTAGCGCATGGCAGTAACTCCTTGCAGTAGGGCTTGGGTTAAAAGATAGTAGCCTGCCTGTTTTAACAACACAATTCCGAAATGAATTTGACAGAACTCAATTCTTTCGCAATTATCCTGTATAAGTATGCTCTGAAGGAGAGAACACCATGATCATCGTAACCGGGGGCGCCGGCCTGATCGGCAGCGCTGTTGTACATGGCCTGAACCAGCGCGGAATTGAAAATATTATGGTGGTTGACCACCTGGGTCTGACTGAAAAGTGGCGTAACCTGGCGCCGCTCAAGTTCAGGGATTACCTTGAAAAGGATGCCTTTGAGGCCTTGTTGGACAACGGCACCCTGCCAGCACGCCTCTCCGGCCCGCTGCAGGCGATTATCCACCTGGGGGCCTGTTCTGCCACCACCGAGCGGGATGCCAGCTACCTGATCCGCAACAACTTCGAATATTCCCGCAAGACAGCCCTGTTTGCCAAAGAGCAGGGGGCTCGCTTCATCTACGCCTCCAGCGCAGCCACCTACGGCAACGGCGAACTGGGTTTTTCCGATGACGAAACCCTGCTGACCAAGTTGCGCCCCATGAACATGTACGGCTATTCCAAGCAGTTGTTCGATCTCTGGGCCCAGCAGCAGGGGTTGTTGACCGAGCTGGTGGGACTGAAATACTACAACGTCTATGGCCCCAATGAGCAACACAAGGGGGAGATGCGCTCCCTGGTGCAGAAGGCCTTTGAACAGATCTCCGAGACCGGCCGGCTCAAGCTGTTCAAGTCACACCGCCCCGACTACGCCGATGGCGAGCAGGTGCGGGACTTTGTCTATGTCAAGGATGCAGCGGCCATGACCCTGCATTTTCTGGATAACCGTGCGGCAGCCGGTATCTTTAACGTGGGGGGCGGCAGCACCGCCAGCTGGAACCGGCTGGCAACAGCAGTCTTTAATGCCATGGACCTGCCGGTGGCGATTGACTACATCGATATGCCGGAGTCAATCCGCAACACCTACCAGTACCACACCTGCGCCGAGACCGAGAAGATCCGCCAGACCGGCTACAGTGCAGCAACCCTTTCACTGGAGGCAGCAGTCAGCGATTACATCCGTAACTATCTGATCCCCGACAAACATCTGGGGGATGAGTAGACCCACGTACAAAAGGAGGATCCATCATGAAAAGCATTGATGCAAAAAGCTTCATCATCGGTATTCTGGTGACCCTGCTGACCGTCTTTGCCGCAGGAGCGGCCCATGACGCCTTTGCTCCCCATGAGATCCAGCGCCTGAAGCAACTGGCCTCCTACCTGCAGGATGACGGCAACCTCAACATGGGCAACCACAAGATTATCATGCTCGGTTCCAGCATTTACGACGACGGCTCCCAGGGGGGCGGCCTGATCATCCGCGGCGGCGCCAACCGGGTCCATCTACATGGTAATCCGATCATTTACGACCAGCCGGAATTCAGGCAGGCAACCATCAACATCGGCAGTAACCTGAACATGGGCAGCAGGAAGATCATCATGCAGGGCTCATCCATCTATGATGACGGCTCACAAGGTGGTGGTTTGATCCTGCGCGGCGGCGCCAACCGGATTCACCAGCACGGCAGTTCCATTTTCTACGACAACCCGGAATTCAGGAATACGTTGACCCTGAACAACGACCTGAACATGCAGAATAAAAAGATCATCATGCTGGGTTCATCCATCTTTGACGACGGTTCCCAGGGAGGCGGCCTGCAGATCCACGGCGGCGCCAACCGGATTCACACCTTCGGCCAGATGTTGCCGCATTGAGCTGCCGTACCACCCCTAAACAACGAGGCACCCGGATTTGTCCAGGTGCCTCGTTTGCTGTGCAGCATTGTATTTACAGGCAGTTTCACCCGACCAGCAGCCGAGTCCCCACCCCGATCAGTGCCGTCAGACCGTACACCAGCCACATCAGCCGCACCGCCTGCAGGATATGCCGTGCCTGCAACGGCTGCAGCGGATCACCCATAAACGGTCTGGTGCTGGGCTGGCCAAAGTAGCTGTTCACTCCTCCCAGTCGCACCTCCAGGGCACCGGCCACCGCCGCCTCAATCTGGCCGCCGTTGGGGCTGGGGTGATTGTGGCGATCCCGTCGGAAGATCCGCCAGGCATTCCCCGCATGTAACCTTAGCAGCAGGGCTGCGGGGATAACCAGCAAGGCAGTCAGCCGGGCAGGCAGCAGGTTGGCCAGGTCATCCAGCCGGGCGGATGCCCAGCCAAACTGCAGGTAGCGCTCGTTCTTGTAACCAAAGGTGGAATCCAGGGTACTGATCGCCTTGTAGGCCAGCGCCCCCAGCGGCCCGCCCAGACAGGCGAACAGCAGCGGCGCCGTACAGCCATCCACCGTGTTTTCCGCCACCGACTCCACCGCTGCTCGGGTCACCTCACCTTCATCCAGCTGCTCCGTGTCCCGCCCTACCAGCCAGCTTACCCGCTGCCGCGCTTCTGCCAGATCACCAGCTTGCAAAGGCCGGTAAACAGCCAGGGCATGGTCATGCAGGGAGCGGGTTGCAAAGCAGGTATAGAGCAGCAGGATTGCTATGATATCTCCTGCCAGTGGATGCAGCAGGGCAGCTCCCTTTAACAGACCAAAGCCGATCAGGGTCGTACTGCCCACCACCCAGACAACGGCAACAATACCAGCCAGTTTTGGATTGGGGACAAGGCGACGTAAAGGCGCTTCAGCACGCTGCGCCAGCCAGCCGATCCCCTGCACCGGATGGGGCAGCCAGCGCGGGTCGCCCAGCAGCAGGTCCAGCAGGATTGCCAGTAGTATTTGTTGGTAGAGAGGAATCACAGACTGTTAATAGCACGCGGATAACACGGATTGAACGGATTTTCGCAGATCATACAGAATCAGCGCCTTGTATTTATTGTCGCTATGTACTAAGTTATGTACATATTCATCAGGAGGTACCAGCAATGAATGCCCTGACCTATACCTATACGCGCCAGCATTTTGCAGAGGTCATGAAATCAGTAAATGAAGACCACGTTCCCGTGGTGGTGACCAGCCAGCGCGGCAAACCGGTTGTCATCCTTTCCCTCGACGATTTCCACGCTTATGAAGAAACCGCCTATCTGCTCCGTAATCCCCAAGGGGCCAAACGGTTGCTTGAATCTGTGGAGGAACTGCGTGCAGGCGGAGGGCAGACCAGAGACCTGACGGAATGATGATAAAATTCTCAACCGCAGCATGGGAGGACTATCTCTACTGGCAGACTACCGACAAGGCGATGCTGAAACGGATCAATCAACTTATCCGGGATATCCAGCGAGAACCGTTTGCCGGTATCGGCAAGCCGGAACCGCTCAAACATCAATTGGCCGGTTTCTGGTCACGCAGAATAGACAGCTGCCACCGCTTGGTCTATGCGGTTGAAGGTGATACGCTCCTGATTGCACAGTGTAGAGATCATTATTGAATAGCAGTTACTTGATACAGTGTATAAACCGTTTTCTGCTTCTAAATCAGCACACCGCCGCCAGAATCCCCCATGATAAACGCCGCACATTCTGCTGCGTGCGACATTGAGATCAAGTGACCCCCGTCAATCAGAAGATCAACCGTCTTCGGAGGCGGGATCACCAAGTCATGACTTCCGTGAAGCCGTATGACCTTGGTTGTACTCGGACCAAGCCCCTCCCAGTTGAAAATGGCAACACACATAGCCCGGACGAATCCGGGCTCGGCGCTGGTGAACATCTGTGCCAATTCCATCGGGATCTTACCTGCCAAAATCCGTAGCCAGTCAAGCGGGGCAATCTGAGCCAACGGGTGAAGGGCCGTAAGCAGCGTGCTGATTTCTTCTTTACGGGCTGCGCTGCCAATCAAATACAGGCGGGAGATGTCCCGGATCTTGCTAATCTCGCAGGCGACCATTCCCCCGAGGGATGCGCCAATCAAGACATCTCCATCGTTGATATGGTATGAGTCGCACATGGAGTGAGCAACCTCGCTCAAACTCTGCTCCCCGGCATAACGCACCCAGTCATGCGCTACAAATCCAGGAATGCTTGTCCAAGGTGCTGGGTACATTCTATGGTCGGCGCCCATACCGGGCAATGCATGGATCATAATGTTACCGGTTAACGCCTGAAAGCTGCCCGGCGGTTTCAGGCTGGTCTAGCGCTGCGGTTAGGTTTCTTCATTTGTAACCGAAGCATGTGTCTTAAACTGCCCCCAAAACTCAATCTCAAAGATGGAGCTAATACCATCCTCCGGCACGACAGCGCGACGCACAATTACCCCTGGCTCACGCGCATACGTCACTCCAAAACGATTTACCAATTCACGAGCCGGTTGAGCGCCTAAATCGTCGAGAGCAAAAAACTCAACTCGGTATGGTGGTTCAATGTATTTCTTGTCTTCGATAAAAAAAATGCCCCTTACAATCTTTTCTGTCAGACGTCGAAAACTCTCGGCTGGTATACGGACAGCAACTCCCTGCCCAGCAGATCGTCCCCACTTTTCGCCAAGGGTCGGGTAGATTCCCTCTGGAGGAATAGCCTGGCCTTCCAACAGATGACCTCTAACACGACGTGCGAGTGAGGCACGTGCTTTCCGGTCTGCAGGGGTTGTGGCCGCATCCGGGTTCATGGCGCGGAGCGCCTTTTGGACTATGCCTCGGGAAGCTGGTGCGTTGGGGTCGAGACAGAGCGCGACAAGTCCAAGAAACTCATCTTCAATTTTTCCCAGCTGGCTATTGCAGGGAATGCAACTGGGGATTTGCCATTTATAGAGATTAGGTGGAGTTGTGTCCGGGTACCATGACTCGGGAAAGACATGGTCCCAGTTGCGCTCAACGTGGTCACGCAAACAGTGGACACACTTTCCGGGTTTAGGACGCTTTGCCATAATTTGCTCTCTACTCTCCTAACTCATTATTGACCGGTTCACGCGCGTACGCACGTGAACCGGTGATCAAACCTAAACAGGATGTTGGCTGGAATGCAGCTGCTATCCGGTCTCCCCTGAGACGTTACGACTTTATCCTGTACCAGATACACTGCTGGAATCAATTGCTGCTGCACCACTACGTCGGGCAGTGCAACTGTAGTCCGTGGTTTCAGAGAATATAAATACTGCCACTGCTGTCCCATAAATTGATTGAATAAGAGGAGGCTCTGAGAGCTACTTGTGATATATTGAGTTCGCCAAAACACCAATAAACACGAGGAGATCAGAGCCGTGCCACATAGTAACACAGTCCTT